>Ga0310123_10001291_pt1 | contig 21014 bp, 14 predicted proteins | sample CB6_AW_1057_MG_FD_203505 | JGI IMG/M metagenome (GOLD analysis project Ga0310123, IMG submission 203505) | Marine microbial communities from Western Arctic Ocean, Canada - CB6_AW_1057 | ecosystem: Environmental > Aquatic > Marine > Oceanic | place: Canada: Western Arctic Ocean | collected... | reverse complement strand
TCCGTCCCAATTGGGTTACCTGGTTGTATTTCCTGGCCCAGTAACCGTCGAGCCAATCCGTCCCTGCAGCGACAGCAAAAACCAGCAGGGCGGAAAGATAACACTTGACTGGAATCAAGCCAAACATAATGCAGGCGAGAATTAATCGAATGCAAGTGATTTGATTCGGAATGTTAAAGACGGTCGATTTTGGAGTCATTGAATAACTCGCGGGCTGTATGCTGTGGCGAACGAACAGGGAATAAACTGATTGAAAAACAGGCTGGTCAACTGCGGATTCAGGGAAAGAAAACCACGGATTACCAAAACGTTTGTCCCGGAAAATCGAAAAAAGGAATCTAAGGTGTATTTCCTTATGCCTCTGAGCCGTTACACCAAAGTCCACAATCCGGATCGTCGCCTCTCTGGAGCCATGTACGCGGTCAACGTCCGGGACCGATTGCCACAGCGATCAGGTCATAGTTCTGATAATCAACGATTTCACAGCGTACAAAACTGCCCACAACGAGATTTTCACCCGTGACATACACTGCTGCATCGATGTCAGGTGCATCGGCATACCAGCGACCCACCCGGGCGTTCTGCTGGTCCTCCACGGTTGAATCGATGAGGACTTCGACTTGTCGCCCCACTTGTTGAGCGTTCCACCGGAATGCATTTTCTTGTTGAACTTCCATCAGGCGACTACGACGGTCCTCTTTGACTTCTTCAGGGATATGGTCTGGCAGGTTGGCCGCCGGCGTATCGGGTTCGACAGAATACGTAAACACTCCCAGGCGTTCGAACTGTTGCTCTCGTGCGAAGTCCAGCAATTCGTTGAATTGCGAGTCGGTTTCACCCGGGAAGCCCGTAATGAAAGTGGTGCGCATGACCAGATCCGGCATGGCCCTACGAAGTTTTTGCAGCAGTTGCTCGGTTTCTGACCGTGTGACACGACGTGCCATGCGCCGTAGCATCCCATCGTTGATGTGCTGCAAGGGCATGTCTAAATAGGGAACGATCTTTTCTGATTCGGCAATGGTCTGGATGAGTTCGTCGGAGACATACATCGGATAGAAATACATCAAGCGAATCCATTCAATACCTTCGACCTGCACAAGGTCTTGCAGCAATTCGGCCAGACGCGGTTTGCCGTACAGGTCCAGGCCATAGTACGGTGTGTCCTGCGCGACGATATTCAACTCTCGCACTCCATCAGATGCCAGTTCGCGAGCTTCTTCTATGATCTCCTCGTGTGCTTTACTGACATGTTTCCCTCGCATTTTCGGAATCGCGCAAAAAGTGCAGAGCCGGTCACAGCCTTCGGAGATTTTCAGATAGGCAAAATGAGCCGGAGTGATGCGTAGTCGGTTACGGTCGCTGAAGGCTTGAATGGGAGAAGGTTGAAACACGGTTCGCTGCTCTTCCAGTTGGCCTACCAAACGATCGGCCACGCGAGTAATCTCCTCCCTGCCGAAAACCCCTACCAAGTGGTCAATTTCCGGCATCTGATCCAATAATGCTTCCTTCTGCCGTTCGGCCAGGCATCCAGACACAATCACACCCCGTGTGCCACCGGACTTTTTCAAATCCAGCATCTCGCGAATTACCGAGTATGATTCTTGACGAGCCTGTTCAATGAATCCGCAGGTGTTCACGACGACAAAGTCCGCCCCGTCGGGGTCAACCACCAATTGATAACCATCTAATTTCAAGAGCCCTAACATGCGTTCGCTGTCAACGAGATTTTTAGGGCATCCCAGGCTGACGAACGCATAAGTGCCTTTGCTGGCTGCGTTCATAGGAAGGGAAGGGGCGATTGATTTCAAGGTTCCACGTCTCCCGGCAAGGTAGAAAAATAGAAACGAGGTGTGGCAACTTCCGTACGACGTCGTCTATCCTACCTCATTCACTCTGGATCTGCGAGCGAAGTTACCGGAGCGGCTGTTTTCCAGTCGGGTTATTGCTGGAGTCATTTGACGGTTGAATTCATTAGGTAGGCTGGATTTAGAAGGAATCGCGGTTTTACAGTGCACCGCAAGATGGGAGCGTGATTTGTCCACCGCGATCGGGTGCAGGGCAAGAACGCTCGGGCGATTCACCGTTTGAAGACGGACAGGACGCTGATTGTTGTTCCGGTGGCTTTCTCATTTGCCTGTTAGGAAAAGGGCACACATCAGGAGCAAGGTAGTTTGTTACGCTGCCTTGCCACGGTGCCGCGTTCGGCTTCGATTCCGGACTGCTCTAACAGCCACTGAACGTCATGCAGCAGGAACGGCTTGGAAACGACGCCAGAAATACCTGCTGCGGTCAGGCGCTGGACTGTCTGATGGCGAGGAAACGACGCCAGCACGATGATGGGGGTCGGGTGAAACACTCGCAGGTACTCCTGGACCTGGTTTCGCGTAACCCGTTCTGGATCGGCGAGATCCCACAGGAAAACGTGCGCCCCGGTCACACGGGGTGGCTCGCCATCAACCCAGCAGGCCGTGGCGTAGCCTGCCTGCTGACACGCATCCTGGAGTGCTCCGACAGTCTCCCAGTCTTCAGCCCGAATCACCACAAGGCGCAAAGTATTTTTGCAATGAAAATTTTCGCGTTGTAGCAACTGTTCCGTCGGAGTCGTCGTGACGGCGTCTCCCCACTGGGGGCAGCTGCCCTGCAGGAATGCCTTGAATTCCAAAGCCAGGCGAGCCGGCCATTGGTGCCAGTAAGTCCGGAACACTCCCGGCCAGGGTTGCCCGCTGCGTAACTCTCCTTCGCACCAGCTGCCAAGAATAGCAACGATTCTCAAAAGGGGTGAGGCATTGCGCAAAGCATCGATGTCTTCGACAGAAAACTGGCCGGGCCGCGTAGCGCCCAGCACGAGTAAGTCCTCCAATCCGCCATTTGTCTCGAGGTGTTTTCGAGCCGACTGCAGGTCGAAGACCACTTCCAGATTTGCATGTTTTCCCAGCCATTGCAAAGCAAGCTGGAATTCTTCATGTAGCGAATCGCCGACAAATAACACCCGGATATCAGACATCAGTCCAATAATTCCCTCTCACGATTGGTTAGCAGGTTATAAACCGTTGGGGAGTCTGTCGCTTGGCGAATATTTTCCAAAAGATCCGTATCGGCCAGAATCCGGCTCAGGCGAGCCAGGGTGCGCAGATGACTTTGATCGTCCGTGGAACAGATAAGGAAAAAGATGTCGGTCAGCAAGCCGCGGCTATTCCCAAATGGGATCCCTGTCGGAGTGCATCCCATCGCTAGTAACCCACCGCCCAGAACCGAAGGCATCGGACGCCGGGGGTGCAGCAGCGCCACTCCGTTATCCAACGCCGTTGGCTGCATGTTTTCTCGATTTCGGATTGCCTCCATCATTCGCTCGGAGTCCCAAAGTAATCCGGTCGCGGCGGCCAATTCCGTCATCGATTCAATGACACTACTCCGAGTGCGTGCTTCCAGGGGTATGGCAATGCAGGCCGGCTGCAGTAACTCGGCAATCAAGGTGTCTGTTTGACCCAGACCTGAATCGGCACGTTGTAACACGCTTTCCATTTGCAGCAGTTCGTCTTGATCCAGGAGGCCCATCCGCTGTTCCATCCAGTGATGAATTTCAGCTCGTGAAAATCGCCACTGACCCGCCACTTTACGTCCGGGAATCCGGCCCCTGTTGGCCAGCTTGGTGATCTGATTGGGCAACAAGTGCAGGTAGACAGCCAAGCTTTCGGTGGTGAAGTCTTGCTCGCGGGCCATAATTTTTAAGCAATCAAAGAGAAGGTGCTGTGCCGGACGGTTGCAGGATGTTGCGGGTCAGCGGCAAACCGAAAGGTTGTGCGCAACATGGATTGCCATCGCCGTTTTTTTAAATTTCCTCCCCAACCTGTCAGTTGACGAGTACCAACACTCAACAATCACTCAGACACTCTTTCCAACACTTTACCAGCAGGGACGGCGCAGGATTCCTGCGCGCATGCGCAAGCTCATTTTTCTGCAGACTCATTGAGTTCACCTCCCTGTCTATCGTAAACACTTTGATACTGTCCAGAGCGAACGTCTGCTAGCGGCGCTGGTGAGTGGGGTTTGACTCCATTCGTCTTGCTTCGCCGTGTTCAAGTCCCGAGGCGGACGGGGTGTAAAATCTGGGTTGACTCTACGCAGCAACCTGGACACAATTCGCCTCATCAATGACCTCGTTTGACGACAACTTGGAAGATCATCGTTATACGAGAGCACGATGGAACGTGGCTCTCGTCTGATGGACAAGTGTCGATTCGCGACGTGCTAGGGCAAGGAGGCCTTAGACGATGCAAAAAACTATCGATTGTGTTGGTGGAATTAGTCTACGCGAAGTACTCCCCTCAGGCCAGATTTTCGGGGCTGCTGATATTCGCATCACCTCGTGTTGCTGTGACTCGCGACGGTGCAAGGAAGGTGACTTGTTTGTTGCCTTGTTGGGTCAGGAAGAAGACGGTCACGACTACGTACAACAAGCGATTGACCGGGGTGCGGTGGCTGTGCTGATAGAACGGCCGGTACCTTTCAACATCCCTGCCTGCACGGTCGAAGATACTCGCGAGGCTTTTGGAAAAGTCTGTCAGGCTTTGACTGGAAATCCCAGCCAGCAGATGCATACCATCGGTATTACTGGTACCAGCGGAAAGACGACGACCAGTGTTCTGCTGACTAGTATTCTCGAAATGGCCGGACATCGTGTCGGGATGATGGGCAGTCTCGGCTATTCTGACGGACTTGACACTCTTCCCGCGAAAAGTTCAATACCCGTCGTTCCCGAAATGGCAAGTTGGTTGGCACGCATGCGCGCCAATGATTGTTCTCACGCAGTGATGGAATTATCCAGCATCGGCCTGGCGACGCGCAAAACAGCTGGCATCGAATTCGACGCGGCATGTATCACGAATGTGCGGCGAAACCGTATCGACTTTCACAACTCGGTTCTCAACTACCGTCGAGCCAAGGGTAACTTGTTACGTCAATTACGCCCCCACGGATTCGCGGTGTTCAACGTGGATGATCCGGCCAGCAAGTTCTTGCTGTCCCAGGTGGAGAATCCTGTTCTGACGATTGGAATGAAGGGACCCGCTGAAGTGACGGCCCAGGTCGTTGAGCGCTACCCCAGTGAGCAAACTTTTCTGTTGACAGCCGGGAACGAGACGGCTCCTGTACGTACGCGCATGATTGGTGATCACCACGTTTATAATTGCCTTGCTGCGGCAGCGATTGGTTTGGTCTACGGGATCGAGCTGGCAGGGATTGTACGCGGGCTGGAGGCAATTGAGTGTGTGCCGGGTCGTCTGGAACGTATCGAGTGTGGCCAGTCGTTTTCTGTTTTCGTGGACAGTTCACTCAAGCCGGATTCGCTGGTAGCTGGTTTGCGGGCGTTGCGCGAAGTGACTTCAGGGAGACTCATCTGTGTGCTTGGGACTGGTGGTGACAAAAATGTTGATCACCGACCCCTGTTAGGGCGAGCGATCGAACGTTTTGCGGACGTCGGTGTGTTGACAGCAGGTAGTCCCGGCGCGGAAGGTCCCTTGGCCGTCATTCACGATATCCTTGATGGCTATGATCGGCCTTCACGGGCTCTCGTCAAACCTGACCGGGCCCAGGCGGTGGTTTGGGCGTTGGAGCAGGCTCGCGCGGGTGACACGGTGTTGATCGTCGGGGACAACTTTCCCTGTCAGCAACTCGCGGGAAAGCACACGACCAGTGACGATCGCCAGATCGCTCGTCACTGGTTATACGAATCAGCAAAATCGCATCTGAACAATCCGTGGACCATGGCGATCGCCCGTGGCTGATCGGTTTGTTTCAACCTACTTTTCCATATTTTAACTGACGATTCAGTCAAACGGTCGTTCGACCGCACGAGCTCAGTGTCGTTGGCTTGCCAGTACGGCTTCGCTCGTCTTGATGATCGTACGTACCGATCGCTGCACCATTGTGTGAAAGCGATTCGTGGTGTTATGAACGCTCTGAGTGTCAAAGAACTTGCAATCATCGTTGGAGGGAGGCTTCGGCTGGGAAAGCTTCCGCCTCTGGGTGGTGAGTACGAGCCGATCAGTCGCGTTGCGACCAATGGTCGGAAAATACGGGCGGGCGAGGTCTATTGGGGCATCAATGAAGCAGGATTTCATGGTGCCGATTTTGCGGAAATGGCGTACTCGCGTGGAGCGTCGGGAGTTGTCGTCTCGGGTCGCCGGGTCGAACCGTGGGCTGGTAGGTTTTCGATCCAAGTCGACGATGCGAACGCGGCGATTCGGACGTTCGGTCGCTGGGCGCGGCAACGTTTTCGGGGAAAGCTCGTTGCTGTGGTCGGTTCTTGGGGCGGGAGCAACTACCGTCGCGCGATTGACAGCGTCTTGTGTCAATGCTCGACGGGCAAAGTTTGGGAGTTGGAGTCGGTATCACCAGAGGTGGGCTGCAGGCAATTACTTGAACTTTCGCCCCGGGACGATTACGCAGTTCTGGAATTTCCCATGGCGAGCGTTCAGGAAGTGCGCGCATTGCTGGCCGACTGTTCACCCCACCTGGTTGTCATTGCGGGAGGCAACCATTTCGCAGGATTATGCCCGGGAGAAGTGCAATTCGAAGCCTCTCTCGTACAAGACGTTAACCCCCGACCGACTGTCATCGTCACCTGCAGCCCGGACTCACGCGATCCATCGGAGTACTGTTTGCCATGCTGCCGGGTGAGTGAACCGAATGGGGCAAGGTTTGCCTACTCACTCAAGAATCCCCAATCTGGCGACAATGGTTTGCTCGTGGAGATGGAGGGCACTCGTTTCAGAATGGCGGATTCACAAAAAAATAATCTGGAGCCGGTACTGGTGGCCTATACGGTGGCCCGCATGCTGGGTCACTCGCAACAAAGCATCGCAGCCTCCTTTGATCAACCGCCGTGCGCCCCGTTGCGCTACACGACTCACCGGGGACGGGGAGTCCGTCTGTTGTATGTGACTCAAGAAATGACGCTGCAATCCGTCCGGAACTCGATCGACTTGTTACGAGACATCGAGATACCTGGCCGTCGAATCGTCGTGTGTGGAGAACTACCGTTTCAGTTTTCCGGAAGAGATAGTTGGCATCGACATGCAGGGGAAGAAATTGTATCGGGTTGTGAGGTAGATCATTTGATTGCCTGCGGCCAGTCCTCACGAGAAGTCGTGATGGGAGCCCAGGGCGCGGGAATGTCGCTGAGACGATCTGTGACCTGTCGCGACCCCGGCGAAGCATTGACAATGTTGGACACCTTTCTCGAGGTGGGAGACGCGTTGCTCATACTGGACTCGGAACAAGGCCAGCTTCAACGACTGCTGGAAAAACTCGCCGAACAACCACTTGCCATGTCATTTTAAACAGCAAACAGCAGAATCCGGATGCAGAGGAACGATCAGGAGAGGAAAAAACAGGTGTTTCGTCAGTACCGGCAGAAAAAATGTCAAACAAAACAAAGTGAGCTTTGTCGTTCGTGTTCGGTTTGCGGGAACAGAACACGGCCCTCCCTCCTGGGTAGAAGCTTTAGCTTGTTGGGACAGCGGTATCTGGGTCAACCGCTCCAGCAGTAGCTTCACGGCAAAGTTTAAGACTGGACGTCGGGGCAGCCATGTGGCTGCTCCGACGTTCCAGGGAACAACCGGGAGTTTAGGAAATAGATCCCGGGTGATTGTTTGAGAGCGGCTCGTCCGAAGGCACGTTAGCGTCAACGGATTGGCGACGGTTTTGGCACATCGTGGTCAATGTCAAAACCCCGGGGTAGGAATCTTTGACGTTCCGCGGGATTTTACGGACTTGAACGCTATTACAATCCGTCTATCTCTCCCCCGACTGTTGACCCGTCGCTGGTTGTCCGATGCCAATACAACCGTGAGAAACATCGACAGGCCCGCTGCCAACCCAGTCCCCGGGGAAGGAATCCAGATTGTGCTCAGAGTGTTGCTAACGGTCGCTTCCGCAACCCTGGTTTTCGTGCTTTTGCGATCTACACTGGACTTACGGACCACTGCACGAACACCCGGGATCGCCAGTCAGGTTCCCCGCTGGAGACTGGAAGCACCTCACATCACCTCTGCTGGTACGCAGGTCAATTTTTTTCTGCACCTTGGGGCGCTGCCTGAAATGAACCGGAACAAGCGGGCACGATGAGTCTTCGTCCTGACCGGGAGAAAGCGGCCAGCAGGACAGGCCCCTGATGGGTGGTCGGGAGGCACTGGCTTCGAGTTTCCATGATTCGGTGCTGAGGGAAGTTTCGCCCCGGTGGTTTGGTGGGCGGTTCGCACTGGTTGGTAGACCCCGGGGATCCGTCCGGGTGCTTGCCAGGTGATTCGCTCAACTGATTGGACCTGTCGCCACATTCCGGGTATCCTACCTCCCCGGGGAAAAACCTCACCGGACAACACGGGCACGGTGCGAGTGGTCAGCCGACTCGGTTCACCGTGCTGGCGTGTTCAGGGCGAACTTGAGTGAAACACGTTGCGGACGAGTCAAATGCAGGAACCGGTTTCGTTGGAGTGATCAGGGGATGAAGTTTGCACTGTTAGGAATCGATGCCGAGTCGTTACGACTGGCGGCGACTGTTCAGTCCAGTGCTGATCACGACCTGATCGCGGTTTACAACTCCCACGCAAAACTTGACGACGCCCTCTTGGATGCGGTTCACCTGCCTCCCACGCAATCCTGGGAATCAATGCTCGGTTCTTTTTCCTTCGATGCTGTTGTCGTATCCCAGGTGCCAGTTCAAGAGCGGGATTTACGAGCCGACCAGTTGCGCAAGCTTGTTCAGTTGGACGTTCCTTTACTCGTCGTTCAACCTGCTTGTGAAGCAATCATTGGTTACGAATTGGAAATGATCCGGGAGGACACGCGTTGCGTGGTATGGCCCTTTGTGCCCGGCGCTCAGCATCCGGCGATCAAAAAAATGAGCGAACTCTTACGAGAACAACCTGGTGATGAAAATTCACCTGTGGAACAACTTGCCTTTGAAAGACCTCTGGCATCACGGAAAAGGGACGAAGTGTTATGCTGGTTCATGCGTGACGTACATCTGATGCGTAAGGTACTCGGGCAAGTTCAGCAGATCGCCGCCATGGGGGCAGGCGAGGATGATCTCGTGTACAGCACTCTGAATGTACAACTACGGTTTCAAAATGGTGTTCTGGCACATTGGACTCTTAAACCGGAACTGGAAAACTCTGAAGCGAAGCTGGCTGTGATCGGACCTTCAAAAACGGTCGAGTTGTCCATGCCGGCGAACGAGGCAGATTGGTTGCTTCGTCTGGAGCAGGGAAGTACCGGCGAATCTTTCACATTTCCGGCCTATGATTCGTATCAACACGGGCTTTGCGAATTCGTTTCAGCGGTTGAGAAAAATACCTTCGAGGTTGGTTGGAATGCGTCCTGTAAGGACATTGAAATCTCTGAAACAATTCGGGATTCTTTGCGTCGACGCCGTACCATCGAACTTCACGAAGAAGAGCATTCCGAAGAAGCCACATTTAAGGGCTTGATGGCCATGGGGGGGTGTGGGCTGTTGTGCTTCGGCGTAATTCTGTTGTTGATTGTTGGTGTGGTTGAAGGTTTGAAGCTTCCTCTGCGCAACAATGCCCTCTGGCAACTTTGGCCCCACTTCCTGCTGGTGTTGGTGGTCATTTTTTTGCTGTTGCAACTGTTACAACTTGTGTTCCAACGTGAACGGGTTGCAGATTCACCGCAGGTGGTTTCCAGGAAGTAGGCAAAAAATATCAATTGTAGGAAAGAAACAGTTTGATCCTGTCGATGGAGCCATCTGAAGACGGACAGGAAGATGAAAGACAGCAAAAAGATCCGCGAGAAATGCGGTTTCGCGTATGACCTATCTCTGTTGAGTCGCTAGCGCTTTCAACCAGCTTACCGCTAGCACTGTTTCGTTACGGATGGGAGTGTTGCCCGGGCGCAAATTGTGGGGGAGCAAAGGACGCAAAATTTCTGATGTCATGGATTGCATGCAGGACGCGAATTCCGGAACGGTGGATTGTTATTTGGAGCGTGTTGTGGCTGTCAGGCATCTCGGGATGCTGCCACCAAGGTCGTCTCCCCCGGCATCCTTTGGTGTCGTGGGTTCCTCGCTCTTTTACGACGGACGCGAGTCCCTGTCACCGTGAGGGGCAATCTTTTCGTAGAAAAGGGCGGCCCGCTGGAGAGGTGGTCGCAGGACGAAGCCATGAACGGCGGTCCGTGGTAACCGGTAGGACACTCGCGCCGGTTCCTGCACATGCTGTCCTTGAGCAGCCTTCTCTGCAATTGGCGACAGCCGGCGGTCATCAGCCGTCAACGAAGAAAGAGGATCACTCCGTGTTGTCGACCGATCCGGCCGGGTGTGAACAGATTTCTTTCCTTGCCGTTCAACCGAATTGCAAACAGGCCGGCAAGCCGTCGGGTGGTACTGCCGGCGGCGGTGATAGCACTACTTGGCTGGGAGAAGAGATCGACGTGTTTGGCGACTCTACAGTCAAGTTCCGGTTTCATCGGAGCGGGACAGCAGGCGAAAACTTCACATTGCGGTCAACACCCGGGACGACGTCGATCAGCAACCGCCCGGCCTCGATTGCCGTGTTTTCAGCACGGGAAGCTCTCAGGGCCTGGAGTCCGCATGTGTCGCAATCTCAACAGAAGTTTTAAACGAGTTCTTAGCTAGTTCTCGCTTTCTTTCCCAAGACTGGGCCATTTCCGGGTGTTTGTTACCGGCAAGTGAAGAACAGAGGCCCTAGCCAGCACAGCAGGCGTTTCCTGCGACTTTGGCGTCTATTTCTTCTGCGGTGTTCGGGCGGAATATTGTCAAAATAGAGAGGCTGTGCGGGCCGGCAGCGCGCTGTTCAACGGGCAATTACGGCACGACCGATCTATGTTTGGGACTAACGCTTTAGCACGTCACAAGCGAACCACTCAACATGCCCGTAGGCGTTCGTCGCACTCTTCCTCCAACATACCGGCTCAGACGATCCAACGATGCTTGACCTATGCCCCCGGCACATAGTGCGTTCACTCAGTGTGCTTAGATTGTTGTTCTGCTGTTGCTTCGCGGCAATTCTCTGGAGCGATGTGTGCGAGGGTTCGGTCCGACATGAGTCGGCGACCGTTCGAGCAGTGAAGGCAGCCCGCCCTTCGGTGGTCAACATACACGGTCAAAAAACCGTGCGACAGCCTCGTGAACGAGGAACCGGTGGAGAACCTCGTCGCGTTAACGGGATGGGGACCGGGGTCATCATTGACGAGCGGGGATACATCGTTACCAATCATCACGTGGTCGAGGGGGTTAAGCAGATTCGAGTAACTCTGGCCAGCGGGCGCACCACGACCGCCCGTCTAGTCGCCCACGATCTGGAGACAGATCTGGCCGTGATAAAAATTGGTTCTGACGCAGACCTGCCAACGATCAATATAGGCACCTCGAGCGACTTGCTTCCGGGCGAGACCGTGATTGCTGTGGGAAATGCCTATGGATATGAGCATACCGTCACCCAGGGGATTATCAGTGCTTTGCACCGATCGGTACAAGTCAGTGATTCGCAAATCTATGACGACTTGATCCAGACGGATGCCAGTATTAATCCTGGTAACTCAGGCGGCCCACTTCTCAACGTAGACGGTGAAATGATTGGCATCAACGTGGCCGTGCGGGTCGGTGCACAGGGGATAGGATTCGCCTTACCGGTTGACCAGGTTATGGGGGTGACCAGCGGTTTGATGTCAATAGCCAACCTGGAAAATCATTGGCATGGGCTAACCGCTAAAACTCAAGGCGGGATCACGGTTAAGAAATTCGAGGTAGACTCAGTTGCCAAAAATAGTCCCGCTCAAAAAGCAGGTATCGTGTCGGGCGACGTGATAGCAGAAGTCGCGGGAATGCCCATTGAACGTGCACTGGACCTGGAGCGGTCTCTCCTCGGCCGCAATCCGAAAGAGAATATCAAAGTCAAGGTAATTCGCAACAAGAAGCCGTTGACTCTGCAACTTGCCCTGTCGCGACGTTCATCCAAACGCGAACCGGGAACCAACGAACGGGCGTGGCAACTTCTCGGCATGAGACTCATTAAGGTGTCCGCATCGAAAGTGCGTCAGACCAATCCTCGTTACCGAGGCGGCCTGAAAGTGGTGTCGGTCCGTCCGTCAAGCCATGCAGCCCGGCAGGGTATTCGGCGGGGAGACGTTCTGGTAGGCATGCACATCTGGGAAACTATTTCGCTGGAAAACGTTTCCTACATCATCAATCGAAAAGATCTGAAAGAGCTGCAGCCGTTGAAATTCTACGTGCTTCGCGATGACGAAACGCTGTATGGCCACCTGCCAGTCTCCCTGCATTTACAGGGGAAATCAAACGGCGACCGGCCTTAAGTCCTGCCGGTTTTTCGTAAGAGTTCGCTGAGAAGCCACAGAGGAATTCCGGCGAGAACGGGTACCAGGCACAATACGACCAGTCTCTCTGCATGCTCACAACTGGCCCACAACATGTAGGCCGAAGTGCCACAGAAGCAGGCAGGTACGATGGGGTAGAGTGGTACTCGAAACGGGCGTTTGCGATCCGGTTCCTTGAATCTTAACCAGAACAGCGAGATGCCTGTCAGGAGAAAGAACAGCCAGAAGCAAGGCGCAGTCGTGGACAACAGTAATTCGAATCCACCGTGAAATTTTTCCCAGGGTAACGGCTGCAGCAGAATTTGAGTCAATAGACGATCGATGGCTGCACGGCCCGTTTCCGTGCCCACGACCAGGATCATCAGGATGCTGATCAGCCCTTGAATCCCCAGGGAAAGGACCGGCGTGCGAAATCGCTGTCCACGTCGCGCCAGCAGTCCCATGAGGGGGTGGTCCTGGCCACAGGTGGCGTAGATCCTGGCCCCTGCGAGCACCATGCCGTTGACGGCACCCAGTGTCGAGATCATGGCCAGCAGACAGACCAGTTTTGCACCGATTGGTCCCCAGGCTAGTTCCAGTGCATCCGAGGCGGGGGTGGGCGAACTCCGCAAGGCTTCGATACCCAGAATCCGGAGGTAGCCAAGGTTGACCAAAACGTAAAGCACGGTCACCAACAGGATGCCGCTGACCAGAGCTCGGGGAAGATTGCGCTGCGGGTCTCGCACTTCGGCAGTCACAAAAGCTGCATCATTCCATCCCCCAAAGGCATATAAAACCAGAATCATCGCAAATCCAAAATTTGCAGATTCAACATTTTTGGCTTGCCCGGCTGTCTGGCTGCCATCCAGCGGGAACAGGAAGGCGGTTAGGAGGATGAAAGACAATCCAAAAACCTTTGCTACTGTCAGAATATTTTGGGTCAGCTTGCCCTGGTAGACTCCGGCAACATTGATTGCTGACAAACTGGCAACAGCTCCGACAGCAAAAAACGGTGACCAGCCCGGGTCCAGTCGGAACAGTTCCGCGCTGTAATCCCCAAAGACATAAGCGACAGCTGCGATGCTGCCGGTCAGAATGGCAACCAGTTGACTCCATCCAAATAAGAATCCCAGCCAGCGACCAAAGGCTTGCGACAGGTAAACGTAGCCACCTCCCGAGCGAGGATACGTTGCAGCAAGTTCCGCGAAACAGAGGGCGCCCGCCAGGGATAGCAATCCGCCCAGGATCCAGGTGCCCAGTCCCTGCCACGCATGCTGCACATTGCTGAACACCAGGGAAGGTACTTTGTAAATAGATGCGCCGACAACGATACCCACGATGATACTGATAGCATCTCCCAGTCCGAGTCGTGGACCGTTTGCGGAAGTAGCGTTATCTGGTAATTGATTCATTGCGTCATCGGCCAGGGTTCAAACGGCAGAAGACTCGCTAGCAAGCTTGTCGGATTCTGGCAACCTGCGAAGCCTTCCGGGTGGATGGTTGGTTGCTGAAAAAATAGTGATTACCTTTGACTTGGCCAGACAGGGTAACTGAGACTTGCCGCGCGAATAAATTATGGTGGTCTGCCCGGGGCGACCGAAAATCAGAAAAGAGTCCCTCTTTCGAGGCGGGACTTCGTCAGTTGGCCACCTGTCGGTGCTAGCTCTCATCGATGTTGCTTCGTATGTAAGCTGGGTTGTATGATATTCGATTTGTAACGGTACACTATAATCAGGCATCGTCGAGTCTGGAGGAACAGGGATGTTCCCATACCGAATCAAGCCGGTAACGCTTGCCGCTGCACTTCTTTTTAGTCCCAGCCTGTACGCTGTTGCGGGTCCTGCTGAAGATCAATTTGCCGTTGCAGCCAGCCACTATAAGCAGTTGCGTTGGAATTTGGCGGGCGACGAGTTTCAAGCCTTTCTTGACAAGCATGCAGACCATGAGTTGGCAGGTCAAGCCATGTTCTTTCGATCAGAATCGCTCGTCCAGTTAGGGAGTCTCGAGAAAGCGGCGGATGGTTTTCGACGCTATTTGGACAGGCGCAGCGCTCCGCCGATGGCTCACGTGGCCCGGTTTCGATTGGGTGAGACAGCCTATTTGCGACAGTCTGGTGACGTCGCCCAGCAGGCGTTGGAGGATTTTCACCGTCAGCATCCGAACGATTCACGCAACGAGTTTGCGCTGGTTTATTTAGGCGAGCTTGCTCTGGAGAAAGGTGACGCCCTGGCCGCAGGCCAGTGGTTTTCCCATGCATTGTCGAAATATCCAAAAAGCGAACTGGTGGGAGATTGTCATTTTGGCGTGGCACGCGCCGCGCTGGAAATGCATGATTTTGGAAAAGCTGATTCGCACTTCCGTATTCTGAGCGAACAACCGAATCACCCAATGGCAGACGATGCTCAGCTTCAAAGGGGGTTGCTTGAATTTAAACGCAAACGTTACCAGCGCGCCGCAGACCATCTTTGTGCATTTGAAACCAAGTGGAAACAAAGCGATTTGCGTACGACGGCTCTTCATTGGCTTGGGTTATCTTACCGTGCGCAGCAGAAGTGGTCACAAGCTGCCGAAGCGCTCTCGGCGGCCGTTTCCAATGACCCGGTGAACGCTGCTGCAGCCGAGATTCATTTCTTCGCGGCCCAGGCTTATCAGCAAAACTCAGATTCTACAGCTGCCCTGGCGCATTATGATGCGATCCTTCGGAATTGGGCTCACGATTCTCTGGCAGATGACAGTCTGCTGGCCAAACTGGAAATAGCATTCGCCGCCGGGCAGTACTCAGAAAGTGAAACATCGGCTGAACGGCTTGAACAGAATTTTCCTCACAGCGACCTGCTGGATCGCGCCCGGCAGGTCCATGTTCGCGCGCTTTTGAAGCAAAAAAAATATCTTGCTGCCCAGCAACTTTTCGAACGTCAGCTTCAAACGAAAGGGAGTCTGCCCGATGGTGATTCCTGGTATCTTTATGCGCTGGCCCAATTAGGATTGCATCAGTACACGGAAGCTGTCGGGTCACTGCACAAAGTTGAAATCCACAAGCAGGAGCCAGTGCTGCAAGGCGGTATCCACGTGGCGCTTGCCACGGCGCAAATGGGTCTGAAGCAGTTCGAGGAAGCGATCGCGCCGCTAGTGGCCTATCTTGATTTGTTTCCTGAAGGTCAAGACGTGGCCAAATGCCGCTGTGACCTGGCAATCTGCTACTCACAGACCGGACAATTGAAAGAAGCTGCAGAGACTCACGAGCAGTACCTGCGACAACACTCGGACCATCCGCTCCTGATGCCTCTGACGCACTTTCTTGCGGAAACCGCGTACGCGCAAGGAGATCTTGTATTTGCAAACACGTTGTTTGCCCAATTAGCGAAAGACGGGAATCCTTCCGAGTATGTCGAAAAGGGGCTCTCCGGACTTGCGTGGGGGCAATTGCACAACGGCCAGGCAGGAGATGCCGCTAAAAAGTTTGAGCAAATTTTTGAAAGCAATCCCCGCAGTCCTCTGGCAGCCGGGTCGGTCCTGACACGCGCCAAGGTTCTGGAGCGAGAAGGAGATTTTGATGGTGCACTGGCGGCTTATCAGTTGGTGATTGACCGTTACGACGGTACGGAGCAGTTTCCGCAGGCGTTGTTCGGAGCAGCACGCCTGCACGACCGGATCGGGCATGATCAAAAGGCCCATGAACTGCTGCTCACTTTGGACAAACGCGTTCCGGATTACAACCGCCTGGACCTGGCACTGTACACGCACGCCTGGGTGCTATCGGACCTTCAACGAGAGGAGGAGTCGATCGCGCTTTTCGAACGCCTGCATGAAAGTTATCCAGAAAGTGAGTGCTGGCCCGATACAACCTTCCGTCTTGCCGAACAGGCGAGCGAAGCGAAACAGTATGACCGGGCCTACGAGTTGTGCACCGAGATGATCGAGCATGGGTGTGACTCGACGCTGTTGGGACATGCCCTCTATTTGCAAGGTCGGGTGCGGGCACTTGGCCATCGCTGGACGGAGGTCGAAGCACCGCTGGGACGTATGGTGCGTGAATTGCCGGACCATGTTTTGGCGTTGCACGCCAGGTATTGGACCGCCGAGGCCTTCTACCGGCAGGGCAGGTATTCGCAGGCGGCAGATCATTTTGCGCCCCTGGAATCCTGGACGGAAAGTCAACGGGAACCGTGGATGGGAATTATCCCCTTACGTCAGGCCCAGATGCTGGCCCACCAGAAGCAGTGGGACCAGGTCTACGAAATTGCGTCAGCGATCGGCACCCGGTTCCCCGAATTTCGGCAGCAGTACGAAGTGGATTATTTACTAGGCAGGTGTCTGGCGTCCCGCGGAAAGTTTTCCGAGGCGCGCCGGTCCTATCAATTGGCCGTGGATTCCATTGCGGGAATCCAAACGGAGACCGCTGCGATGGCCCAATGGATGATCGGCGAGTCCTTTTTCCACCAGAAACAGTATCAGGAGGCGATCCGGTCTTTTTTACGAGTCGACATACTGTATCCCTACCCTCAATGGAAAGCCTACGCATTATTGCAGGCGGGAAAATGTTACGAAAAGTTGGGCAACTGGCGAGAAGCCATTGAACTGTACGCACGGATTCTCAAAGACTACCCCCAAACGACCGTCACGGAAGAAGCGTCTCAGAGACTGCGCATGACCAGCCTTGGTGGCCAACAAAACAATCCCGGACGGAGAAGTTCCACACGTTAAAGAACGCCCCATCGTGTTCAAGGAAAGAAGAATGTTCAACTTGCTGCTGCCAACACCGTTGCTTTTCCGGGCGCTCGTAGTCGCCTTGGCAATTGCGACCGTACCAATCTTTGCTGATGTGACGCACGCGCAATCGTTACCGGAAGTCGACACGTCCCTGTCGACCGGGGACGACCAGGTCGCTCCCATGGCGATGGAGAATCCGATTCCGACGAAAAATCTGTTGCAGGTTTTACACGAAGGCGGACCATTGCTGATCCCGATTGGTGTCTGTTCCTTCATTCTGCTTGTTTTTGTATTTGAGCGCGCGGTGAGCTTACGACATGGGCGCGTTATCCCGCGACCGTTTGTGCGAAGATTTCTGGAACAGTTACGCGAAGGAAAACTGACCCCTGAGGAAGCGCTCATTCGATGTGAGGAAAGTCTCAGTCCGGTGGCCGAAGTGTTTGAGGCCGCTGTTCGCAAATGGGGTCGTTCCTCGGTCGAGGTGGAACAGGCGATTATCGACGCGGGGGAAAGGGTTTCGAATGGTCTGCGACGATACTTGCGATTGTTTAACGGCATTTCCACGATCAGCCCCCTGTTAGGCATGCTGGGCACGGTCGTCGGCATGATCCAGGCCTTCAACTCCATTGCCACGGCCGACGCGATGGGGCGGCCCGAATTGTTGGCAGCCGGGATCAGTCAAGCACTGTTGACGACAGCGGCCGGACTGACGGTTGCCATCCCCGCCTTGATCGCCTACTTGTTTTTTGTGAGTCGAGTTGACCGTTTGATTATCGAGATCGATGCGCTGGGGCAACAGGTCGTGAAGATGATTGCCGGAGACGCCTGGGAATCAACTGATCCGCCCCGGAAAAAAATGCGCAAGGATAAAGCAGCTTAGCGAGGACGTTTTTTTTACCCTGCCCTGCCACGGATCCTAACAAGCCATCATGCCACTCAAGACCCACCTGGACGACCAGCCATCGCTCAACATGACGCCCATGATCGACATTGTTTTCTTGTTGATCATCTTCTTCATGGTGGGTACGAAATTCACTGAATTGGAACGGAAGATTGGACTGAAAATTCCTGAAGTTGGTAATTCAGGTGCACTCACCGCGGCGCCGGAGAAAAGAGTAATCAACGTGCATCGAGATGGCGTGATTTCCTTCGAGCGCGAGATCGTCTCACTGGAACAACTGGTCGAGAAACTGTCCGTGGTTCAGCAGGAGTATCAGGATTTTGGAGTGTTGGTACGTGGAGACGCGGAGGGCCCGTTCCAGAATGTGGCCAATGTGCTGAATGCGTGCCGGACCGCGGGCGTGTCCGAGATGGGGATCTCCGTCCGTCTGGATAAACGCCGGTTTTAGGTTTTCATCTCCCTTGATCTTTCATGTGCGACAATTCCGGTCAGCAGCGGCCATCCGCAGACAAGAGTATTTACCTCAATGCCTATTGATTTTGAGCAACTCGAAGCGTTACTTCCCACCTTGCGGTCCCTGTGGATCATGCTCTGGTCGGGACTTGCTGCGCTGACGATCGCTTTGTTGATCGTGACACGCACTCGCTGGGGTCAAACCCGCCCCCTGTCGAAATGCGTTGTGCTCTCGGTGTTTTCACATCTACTGTTGACCGGGTACGCCTACAAGACACAGCTGTTTTCGCTCGTTCCCTTCCAGGCAGCTGAAAATTCCATCCGTGTAACACTCGTTTCAAGTGACTCAGAACGGCCCCTCATCAAAAGAGAGCAGCCGGAAGTTGAACAGGAACCGTTGAAGCCCTGGAATAAATTTTCAGTAGAAAAAACGACCGATCCCGAGGTGGGACCCGTTTTGCGAGGGGACTCCGCCAGGGACCAGGAAGATCTGGATCGCGAACAACCCGACATGGAACTGGTCGACAGTGGCCAGCCTTCTCATGCCCCGATGGTTGCTGCAGAATCGAACGAGACCGTCTTTGAAATCGACCCTGCCGGCGAGAAAGTCACCACACCGGCCACGACTCGCGAGGCATTGGCCGCGTCACCCATTGTGGTGCCTCAGCGCAATAATCAGACAACCACGGTTGAACAGATGCCGTTGGAACCGAAGGCTCGCCGGGTCGATGTAAGCGACGGGTTTGCTGACCTGGTGCGCAGTCCCAAGGAGATAGAATTTCCCTTGGAACAGAATCACCTCGATACGCAGATTGACCGGATCATCACCAAGCCGGTCCAGTTACCGGAGCCCGAGTTGTCGTCCGACTTAACCCAGATAGAAAATGGGTCGACGGTTTCTGAACTCGTGAAGCAGCCGGAGGCCACGGCGAACGATCTGGCTTCCGTCACCGATCAGGTGGCCAGGGCTTCACGCAAACCGACTGCGGCGGTTCCTCTCTCCAGAACCAATTCAATCGTCGAGAGTGACTCGCCACCTGTCACAAGCCCGCCAGAGGAGACGGCAGCGCCGGCCCGCCTGGCTGACGGGGCACCTATTCCCGAGGTGTACCAGGGACGGATTAGTGAGGAGCGGGGCGAGGTGACGCGCCAGGGAGGCGGCAGCATCCTCACCGAATCGGCAGTGGAATCTGCCCTGGGGTGGCTGGAGGCGAACCAGCAGGAGGATGGCCGCTGGGATGCCAGTCAGTTTGGGGCCGGACATGAGCAGCGGGTGCTGGGGCATGACCGGCAAGGGGCCGGGATACGTGCTGACACGGGCATCACGGGATTGGCGCTGCTGGCCTTTCTTGGTGCCGGCCAGACTCATTATCAAGGGCCCCATCGAAAAACAGTCCAATGGGGTTTGGAGTACCTGTTGCGGAGCCAGCGTCAAGGAAATTTGGGAGGCGATTCTTCCACCTATGCCAACATGTACTGTCACAGCATGGCCCTGTTTGCCATCTGCGAAGCTTACGCCATGACAGGTGACCAGCGCATGCGACCCTACGTGCAACGGGGCGTCGACTACTCGCTGTCCTCCCAGAACCGGAGTGGTGGCGGGTGGCGCTACCGACCTGGTGACCAGGGGGACATGAGCCAGTTCGGTTGGCAAGTCATGGCACTCAAGAGCGCCGCGCTGGCCGGAATCAATGTTCCCCGGGGAGTGCAAGACCAGATGCACCATTTTTTGGATAGCTGTTCCAGTGGCCAGTTTGGTGGCCTGGCAAGCTATCGACCCGGGCAGCGACCGTCGCGAACCATGACTGCTGAAGGGCTCTTGTGTCGTTTGTTTCTGGACGTATCGCAACAGGACCCGTCCGTGGCAGAAGCGGCCCGCTACATCGGACAACAGCTTCCGGGTGACGGCAAACCGAATCTCTACTACTGGTATTACGCCACCTTGGCCCTGCACCCGCTGGGTGACGAGCGGTGGGAACGTTGGAACGTGGCGCTCAAGCGCGAGATTCTGGGTCTGCAGCGCAGCCAGGGCTCGTTGGCGGGCAGTTGGGATCCGCAGACCGTGTGGGGTGGTTACGGGGGCCGTGTTTATACGACCGCGATGGCCGCGCTCTGTCTGGAGGTCTATTATCGGTACACTTTGCCCACGTCGAACCTCCGACAGGCGAAAGTCAACAAGTGAACACCCGGCAGGGGGGGGAAACTTCCGACTTCCGGCGCCTTTTGAAAAACATGCAGCACACTCGTCAAGTGGCCGAAGTCTTGAACCGACCTCCGATTAGGCCTATTCCGCATCCCACCTACCGCATTTTACGCTGCTGCCAATTCCCGTTTGACAGTTGAACGTGACCCAGTAAAATAAACACAGCAAGGGTGATTTTGTGCTCGTATTGCACAAAGCCGCACGAGTTGGTTCTGGCGACCCCTTTGGAGGGCCATTGCCGGCATTCGCCGCTTGTACGCGTGCCCCATCGGTAATATTTTTGATTGTGGGAGTGCGTATCTATGTTATTTTCTTACGGAATGCCCGGTTTGCCGGAGATTGTCATCCTGGCGGTGGTGGCGTTTGTCGTGCTGGTGATTTTCGGCAATCGACTGC
>Ga0310123_10001288_pt1 | contig 21041 bp, 38 predicted proteins | sample CB6_AW_1057_MG_FD_203505 | JGI IMG/M metagenome (GOLD analysis project Ga0310123, IMG submission 203505) | Marine microbial communities from Western Arctic Ocean, Canada - CB6_AW_1057 | ecosystem: Environmental > Aquatic > Marine > Oceanic | place: Canada: Western Arctic Ocean | collected... | reverse complement strand
GGTACATATCTATCACCTGCAATGGTAATGATACTACAAAAGAATCCAGAACTACTCAAGTTAGGTGGTGAGACAAAGAAACTTTCTATACTGTTTGCTGACATTAGAGGCTTCACACCTATCAGTGAACAGTACAAGACAGACCCTCAAGGTTTAACAAAACTTATCAATAGATTTTTAACCCCCATGACAAATTTGATAATGAATAATCAAGGCACAATAGATAAATATATGGGAGACTGTATAATGGCTTTTTGGAATGCTCCTGTGGGAGTGATAGACCATAAGAAACGAGCAGTAAGCTCAGCTTTAGCTATGGTCGAAGGTTTAAAGAAACTTAATACAGAACTAGAAGAAGAAAATCAACTGCCTATTAATGTTGGTATAGGCATTAACACAGGTGAGGTCGTCGTGGGAAACATGGGAAGTACTAGTAGATTTGATTATTCAATTTTAGGAGATGCTGCTAATTTAGCTTCACGATTAGAAGGACAATCAAAAAGTTATGGTGTAACAATTATTTTAGGTGAAGAAACTGCTAAAGATATAGATGATGAATATTTTTGTGTAGAACTTGATTCTATTGCAGTTAAAGGAAAGAAAGATGCGGTTCGGATCTATACAGTATTAAGTACACAAAAATATATGTGGCATAATACTAATTGGGTTCACCTAGAACAACAACACGAAAAATTTTTAGTTCTTTATCGTAATCAAAAATGGATATTGGCAGAGAAGTGGGCTCAAGATTTGGAGACAGCTTGGCCTATCATGTCTGTCTATTATTCTATAATGCTTGAGCGTATAGAGAAGTTTAAGAGTAATCCTCCTGGCAATGATTGGGACGGAGTATACCGTGCAACAACAAAATAACTAAATAATAGAATTGTTATGGGAAGTATAATGTGATAGATGATAGGAGAAAATATCATGTCTACATTTATAGATACTTTGCCATGGAAGAAGCAATTGGGCTTCACTTTGATAGAATTGATGATAGTCGTAGCTATCATAGGCATTCTTGCTGCTATAGCGGTGCCACAATATAACACATACATTACCAAATCCAAAGCATCAGAAGGATTAACATTAGCTAATGGGGCTAAACTAGCCGTTGCAGAATATCATTCGATGAATGGTGAAATGCCAGTTAATAATGAACAAGCAGGTTGGGAATCTGTATCTGGAACTAGTGTAGGATCTGTTAATATAGGCGTTGATGGTGTTGTTACCGTAATATACAACGATAAATCTGGGTCTGTACTAAGAGGAAAAACATTAGAACTAACACCTACTGCTGCTGGTGCTATCAATTGGGCTTGTAAGGCCACGGATATCTCAAAGTATGTTAAGGGCTGTACAGAATAATGCATTAATATCGCTTCATAAAACATTTGACATTGTGATGTAGTTCATGTATAATGAATGAGTGGTCTATATTGATTTAAAGTTTATTATGATGTTGTCACCTCGCCTTGGTAAGTTCAAGAAGGTTCGTGATAATCTATTTAATTTCCGATGCCCCTACTGTGGTGACTCTCAGAAGTCTCACAGTAAGGCTCGGGGTTATTTCTATCGGAAGAAAAATGATTTTTTCTATCGGTGTCATAACTGTGGGAAAGGAACCACATTTGGCAAAGTATTAGAATATATTGATCCAGATTCATATAAAGCTTATGTCATGGAACGATATACAAAAAATGAAATTCAAGAACCTGAGTTTAAATTTGATGCTCCTAAATTTAAAAAGAAAGATCCAAAACTGAAGGATTTGATTTCTATAAATAAACTTAACGGCGATCATCCCGCCCTAGAAATTCTAAAGAAAAGACAAATTCCAGAAAAACATTACGACAAATTTTTCCTGTGTCATAAATTTTTTAGTTGGGCCAATATACCTTCTCTTGTTCCACGAAGGGAAGAACATCCTAGATTGGTGATTCCGTTTTACGATGAAAATGGAAAAGTTTTTGCTGCTCAAGGCAGAGCTTTTGGTAAGGAGCAACCGAAGTACTTAACAATTAAGTTTGAAGATAGACCAAAAATATTTGGTCTTGATCGGGCGGATCTTACTGAACGAGTTTATGTAGTAGAGGGTCCAATAGATTCTCTGTTTTTAGAAAATAGTTTAGCGGTTGCAGGTTCTGATTTTAGAGATTTGCCACCATGTGATATGACGATAATAATGGATAACGAACCAAGGTCAAAAGAAATAATAGATAAAATGGAAAAGCTGATTGATAAACAATATGAACTTGTGATTTGGCCTGATTCTATTCCCCAAAAAGATATTAACGACATGGTCCTAGGTGGTCACCAGGACATTCAAACAACAATAGACAACAACACTTTTTCTGGGTTGCAAGCTAAAATGCGTCTTGCGTCCTGGAATCGAATTTAAGGAGAGAAAACCGATGGTGCTACCTACACCTTATCAGGAGTATATTCATTTATCCAGATATGCTCGATACCGATATGAAGACAACCGACGAGAAACTTGGGAAGAAACTGTAGTGCGTTATCTTCAATTTTTTAAAGAACATTTAAAAGATGAACGAGATTTTAGTGTAGGTAGTGTAGAAAAATATAAAAATGTTATAATGAATTTAGAAGTAATGCCTTCGATGCGGGCGCTGATGACTGCGGGTGATGCGTTAAAACGAGAAAATGTAGCTGGCTATAATTGTTCGTACCTTCGGGTAGATAGTTTTCGTGCCTTTGATGAGTTACTTTATATATTGATGAATGGAACAGGCGTTGGTTTTAGTGTTGAGAGGCAGTATGTCAATAATCTTCCAGCAATTAATGAAGAATTTTTTGAGACAGATACAATTATCATGGTGTCTGATTCCAAGTTGGGTTGGGCAAAGGCTTTACGAGAGCTTATCTACCTGTTGGCGGCAGGGCAAATTCCTAAATGGAACTTATCAAGAGTAAGACTTGCAGGTGCACCCCTTAAAACATTCGGTGGTCGTGCCTCAGGCCCTGAGCCCTTAGAAGATTTGTTTCGCTTTTGTGTAAACGTCTTCCGGGACGCCGCAGGTAGAAAGCTCACCTCATTAGAAGCCCATGATATTTGTTGTAAGATAGCCGAGAGTGTAGTTGTTGGTGGTGTAAGACGTAGTGCTTTATTAAGTTTATCTAATTTATCAGATGATCGTATGCGTCATGCAAAGGCAGGTCGTTGGTGGGAGTCTAATGTGCAACGTGCATTGGCTAATAATTCAGCTTGTTATACTGAGATGCCTGATATGGGTATCTTTATGGAAGAATGGAAGTCCTTATATGAGTCTAAGTCTGGTGAACGTGGTATCTTTAGTAGACCTGCCGCACAGGCACAGGCGGCATTACATGGTAGACGAGACGGTGACCATGATTTTGGGACCAACCCCTGCTCTGAAATTATATTGCGTAATTGTGAGTTTTGTAATTTAACAGAAGTTGTAATAAGAGAAAATGATACCCTAGAAACATTAAAAGAAAAGGTCCGATATGCTACTATATTAGGTACATGGCAATCAACATTAACCAACTTCCGATATCTAGGTAAAAAGTGGCGAGAAAATTGTGAAGAAGAAAGATTACTTGGTGTGTCCTTAACAGGTATCATGGACAATGTATTAACTAATGGTAAAAAGAAAGGTCTACCTCAGTTACTACAAGAATTACGAGAAGAGGCAGTTAAGACAAATAAAGAATGGGCGACTAAGTTAGGTATTAATCAATCAGTTGCTATTACTTGTGTCAAACCATCAGGTACAGTGAGTCAATTGGTAGATAGTGCTAGTGGTATTCATGCACGACACAACCCACATTATGTCAGAACGGTTCGTGCTGATAAGAAGGACCCACTGGCAAAGATGATGTACGACCAAGGTTTCCCCTGTGAAGATGATGTGACTAAGCCAGAACATACATGGGTATTCAGTTTTCCTGTGAAGGGTCCGAAGAATGGTGTATATAGAAAAGATATGTCGGCAGTGGAACAGTTAGAATTATGGAAAGTTTATCAGGAGAATTGGTGTGAGCATAAACCTTCTGTTACTATTACAGTTAAAGAAGAAGAATGGATGGCAGTTGGTGCATGGACGTATGAAAATTTCAACATGATGAGTGGCGTATCATTCTTACCATTTGCAGATCATAGTTATAGACAGGCCCCCTATCAAGACTGTAGTAAACAAGAGTATGAAACTTTATTAAAGAAGATGCCAAAGAAATATGATTGGGCACTATTATCTGAATATGAGGAACAGGATATGACAGCCGGTTCACAAGAACTTGCGTGTAGTGCCGATGGATGTGAAGTTGTAGACCTTACATCTGTGGGATAAATAATGGAAGATAGTCGAGTGTTTTGTGAGTGTAATGAATGTAGTGGTGAATTTAGTATAGAAACTCCTATGGATATGGAGATACATTTTTGTTGCTTTTGTGGTGAAGTATTAGAGCCTATTGAACGAGATTTTACTGGGTTAGGATTAGATTATGATGACGAATGAAAACACAATCAGCTAAAGCTAAAGGTAGACGATTACAACAGTGGGTGCGTGAGCGACTTATTGAGGGGTTAGATATTCACCCTGAGGATATAGAATCACGTCCCATGGGTTCTGGTGGTGAAGATTTAATAATGGCCCGTGCTGCTAGAGAAAAATTTCCATTTTCAATTGAATGTAAAAATCAAGAAAGTGGTAATGTATGGAAGGCCTACGAACAGGCGAGTGCAAACGCCAAGAACTATGAGCCTTTAGTTATCTTAAAGAAGAATAATGAAAAACCATTAGTCGTAGTAGATGCACAAATTTTTATAGATATGATAAGGAAGATAAATGATGAATGATTTAGAAGATGTGCTACCTAAGATGGTTAATACATTTGAAGAAGCAGAACTTTACAAGTCGGGTATTTACTTGTTTATGGGAGATGTTACTACAGATAGTTGTAGAGAAGGTATAGAATTTATTTTAAAACAAAATACTGAAAAGAGAAAACATAAGAAACTTCAACTCTTAATGTGTAGTAATGGTGGTGAAGTCCCCGCCTGTTTTGCAATGATTGATATAATGAAGGGGAGTAGAATTCCTATACATACAGTTGGTTTGGGAGTAATAGCATCTTGTGGTTTGTTGCTTTTTATTACAGGCCAAAAAGGCCATCGTACTCTTACTCCAAATACTTCAATATTATCACACCAATATTCATGGGGTACATATGGTAAAGAACACGAATTGTTTGCACAGGTAAAAGAGTTTGAATTGTCAACCAAAAGAATGATAGATCATTATAAGAAATGTACAGGACTCACAGAGAAAGATATTAGAAAATTTTTGTTGCCACCTGAAGATGTTTGGTTATCTGCTAGAGAGGCTAAGAAATTAAATATATGTGATAATATTAGAACCATGTATTGATAAATAGTAACACATACGGAATACTATCATGTCAAGATATAGAAAAACTATGGCCGATGCCTATGCAGAAGTAATTGAGCATAAAGGTACAGAGCCCCACGAACATCCACACGAACCTACAGACCCAGATATTCCTGAGTCAGGAACTGATCCAGAATTTATTATTGAAGATGGTATGGAAGAGTTGCATAAGTTAATTAGTCAAGGTAAAAGTGCGGAAGAAATTGCAAAGATAATGAACTTAGATATGGATACTATTAGAGCTTTAATGTCTAATAATGATGTAGATGAAGTAGCACCACCAGGATGGGGTCATACAAAGGCAGAGAAAGAAAAAACTAAGCCGAATAAACCTAAGTCAAAGATAGGTGGCACGGCACATGAGTTTCAAAAAGATTTAGACTCAGGTAAGTTTAAAGGTTTACCTGGAGACAAAACATACAAAGACAAGAAGGCGAGTATGTTTAAATTGATGTGGTCGATGAAGAATAAAGGTGACAAGCCACATTATAAACCAGGTGTAAAAGATAAACTCAAAAAGAAGTATAAAGGTCCAGAAGGACAGAATGAAGAAAAGGAAGAGACTCGGCTGTTTACAAATGTTCCTAACTCAGTTGTAAAGAAAGCTAATAAAGAAGCTGATAAAGTTAAGAAACAATTAGAGAAAGAAGTGTTGGGTAAGTCAACGCAGAATACTACCTCAGGTGCTGATATTACTAGTAAGAATGATGTTTATGAGGGGAGTGTTAAAGCCAAGAAGGCACGTAAGTTTAAAGTTACAACTCCAGGTCAAGATCGAAATTATGAAAAGTTATCAGCTGAGCGTATGTTTAAGGCCTATGAAGCTTCTTTTAGTGTTCCGAATGATACAGGTGGCTGGCCTACAGGAGATACGCCACCAGTTCCTGATGAAGCTTATCAGCAAGCGACTACTAAGAACAAGATAAGGACGAAGAAACAATTTGCACAGAATTGGGCAAACGCTGTGGCTAAGAAACGAGTACGAAAAGAAGAAGTTGAAATACAAATGCGAGAAGGTAAAGACGATTGGGATTTGATTATGAAAAATGCAAGAGCTTATTGGAATATGAAAAACGCCAAACACTTTGTAGATAATATGCCATCCTTAACGTCCCAACAGAAAAAGGATGCCATGAAGGCAGCTAAGAAGTGGCTAAGGTGAATACGTGGAACGATATAAAAATGTTTTATTACGGTGGTGGTTTTTGTTTTGTGTGCAGGGATCAATAGGGATTGTAGCATATTACTTTGGATTTTTTCACCATCTAGTAGAAAAAGATCCAACTCGTTTAGGTTTTATAATACTAACTATTCTTATACTAACTACTCTGTGGTTAGGTAAAAAAGTATATTCGTTTAGAAAAGACATACCAGCTAAACCAATTAAAGAACTTGCTGTTGGTTGGTTTATTGCAGAAACTTGTTTAGTGTTAGGACTTGTTGGTACTGTGACTGGATTTATATTCATGCTTAGTGGTGCATTTATAGATTTAGATGTTAGTGATGTAGTGTCTATACAAGCTGCCTTGGTTAAAATGTCTTTAGGTATGTCTACTGCTCTTTATACTACTCTTATGGGATTGTTATGTTCCCTTGCCATTAAGGTGCAACTTGTCAATATAGAAAGACAACTTGAAAAATGCGTATAGGTAGATATGTTTCTAGTACCGGGTTTACAGATTTATTATTTAATATAGTAGTAGGTCTGGCCTTTATGTTTGTCTTGGCTTTTATTCTTATTAATCCGATTACGAAAAAACATGACGTAGAAGAAAAATCTGATTATCTTATAATTTTAACTTGGGATGATAAGTCAAAAGATGATATAGATATTTGGGTTCAAGATCCTCTTTCTAATATAGTTTCATTTAGAAATAGAGGCACAGGGTTTATGCATTTAGACCGAGATGATTTAGGAACACGAAATGATATCATTTATTTACCAGACGGAACTAGAAAGATCATTGAAAGAAACCGAGAAGTAGTTTCTTTGCGAGGAACAGTAGAAGGTGAGTATCTAGTTAATGCTCATATCTATGATACCACATCTATTGAAAATGATTATATTGATGGTAAAAAGTATCCTAAGAAACTTGATATAAACATAAAGGTGGAGTTAATACAAGTAAATCCTTATAAGCTGGTTACGTTTACAAAAATGCTTGGGAAACATCGAGGTCAAGAGTTTACAGCGTTTAGGTTTACATTAGATGCGGAAGGAAAGATTACAAAGGTGAGTAATAAACGTAAATCTATTATTGCAACTAGAACGTATGGTAATTTAAGTGGGGGAGAAGCAACAGAACAAGCTAAGATATTCTGGGGGGAAGCCTGGTAATGGAACAACTTGTTTATTTTAGTATTATTTTTATTGTCATGTTATGTTTGTGGACAATTATAGCCTACCCTAAGAATTATCTCTTTAAGGCTATTTTTATACCTTTGGTGTTAATAGTTTCGATATCAGTAGGGGTGACATACAAGGCACTATTAGGTTATCCAACAGACAGTGAAGCTGGGGGGTATCAAGTTTTTCACCATTTTATACCAGATCAACAAAATAAAGTTATCTATGTTTTATTAACACGGGTGGGAGAGAGTAAACCTAGGCTATATGCTTATCCTTGGAATAAAGATTTGTTGGAGAGCCTTAAAAAGGCTGAAGAAAAACGAGGGCAAACCGTTAAGGTTGTTGGTGAATTTAAGAACTCCAAGAAAAAAGATGGAAAGTTATTGGATACAGGAAGAATGACATTTTATATGTTACCTCCACAGGTTTGGTTACCTAAAACCAAAGATAATTCTGAAGAAGATCAGTAAAATAGTGCTTGACATGTTGTTGGTTTTGTTGTATAATGATATATCAGGTAAGGTTGGAGTAATATTATGAGTAAGATAGTGAATAAAAAATATGCAGGGAAAGTATTGAAAGTTATCTATGATTTCCCATGTGATCGGTGCAGTCATTATCAAAAGTGTAAGAACGAATATCTGCAATGTAAGGCATTTAAGGAATATTATAATTTCGGATGGTATGATATCTATAAAGTCGGCCTAGGCCTAAAGAAAATTCCTACTTCAAAATAGTTATAAATATGAGAGTGAAGAAGAAATTTCGTAATGAATCTTTCGAGTCCCTAATAAAAAGATTTAGGAAGAGTTGCGAGCGGAGTAATTTATTTTTGGAATTGAAAGATCGAGAACATTTTGAAAAGCCATCAATGAGTCGTAGACTCAAGAAAAAGATGGCTATAAAAAAAGAACAGAAGAGGCAGGAGGATCAAAGAATACATAGATTTCCTGTGTGATAATGAAAGTAGAAATTTATATGCATAAGAAGATTAATGAAACATCATTTAAAGTTTTAAAATTACTAACAATAAATCATATACAATTTATTACTTATACTTTTGATGATGAAGTTTCTATGGATCTAATTTCGGAAAAAATCGGAAAGAGAATAAGAAAGTTACCGCAAGTAGTGGTTGATAATGAACCTGTGGGCGGTTACTATGATGTAATGGAGTACCTTATAAATAAAAAAATAATAAATTACGAAGGTACACTATGGCAGACTCCTATATAGAAGATAAAATGGCTAAGGTTCGGGCGGCCAAGAAGCCGGCTGAATATAAGAATATACATCCTGCCGTTAAAGATTTAGATGATGACCATCCGGCTAGTCTTAAAATTGTTAAAGAATGGGAACGTCACAATAGAACTTTAATAAAAGAGTTGAGATATAAATGGCGTAGAATGGAGAAAGGAAAAGAAAAGGATAAAGTACAAAGAGAAATAAGAAATCGTGAAGATTACCTTAATAGTATTAAATCGTATTTAGGAACAGCAGTATGGCGTGATTTATTTTGGGGTAAGAATATGGAAAATAAAACACATTTTGTTTGTCTGGCTACGGCTTATGATGTTGACGGTATTCAGAAAAAAACTCCACGAACTCGATACACTAGAAGACTTTTTATAGAAGATAATGTGGTATGATAAGTTAAAAAATTCAAGGTTTAATTTAATAGCTGGACCTTGTGTATTAGAAAGTGAACAACACGCTTTTGATATGTCAGGTGCTATTAAAGATATTTGTAATGATTTAAATATAAATTTTATTTATAAAACATCATTTGATAAAGCGAATAGAACTAGTAAAGATGGCTATAGAGGTGTCATTGGAGAAGTGAAAGTACATATGTACCGTGTAGAATTGGCTAATGAAAGTTTTGGTAAGATTAAAAAACAAATTGGATGTGAAATACTAACAGATGTTCACGAAAGTTGGCAGCCCGTTCTTTTACCTACTATAGATATTTTTCAGATACCCGCTTTTCTGTGTAGACAAACCGATTTGATAGTTGCATGTGCTGAAACAGGAAAGCCTACTAACATAAAGAAGGGACAGTTTACATCTCCTGAGTCTATGGTATGGGCTGTTGAAAAACATGGTGGGGATGTGATGTTGACTGAACGTGGAACATTTTTTGGTTATGGTAGATTAGTGGTAGATATGGCTGGGTTGATTGTAATGAGAAAATATGCTCCGGTGATATTTGATGCAACCCATAGTGTTCAACAGCCAACAGGTAAAACTACTAAAGGGAATCGACTTGTAGCGCCATTTTTAGCACGGGCCGCATTGGCAGTTGGGGTAGATGGTTTGTTTATGGAAGTGCATGATGATCCAGATAACGCTCCGTCTGATGGTCCGAATATGATACGATTAAAAGATTTACAAGGTATCTTAGAGACCTTATTAGAATATGCTACACTTACGAAACAGGCTGAACAAGGTTCTATTTTAGGTTCGCATTCTCCATTCTATATGAATACTAGCAGCAATCATATAGATGAGTATAGGAGACAAAAATATCGTCGCACTGCTGAAAATTTAGAGCCTCTAGACAAATATACGATAGAGGAATATAAGTTTGATCCACCAGAAAGCTTTACTAAAGATGCAGGTCATGTGGTTGGACAAGTTGAAGAAGATCATTCAAATGCCAGCTGGCATAGCCGCACCGGCGGCGGCGGCTTCGGTCCAATCTTCGGACCCACAGACGAAACTAACGATGACTAGCCACCTTAGCTCAGCAGGCAGAGCAGTTGCTTTGTAAGCATCAGGTCGTTGGTTCGATTCCAACAGGTGGCTCCATAGAGAATGAAAAGGTGATTTATGTTATTAATTGATTTTACTCAAATTGCAATTGGAGCGTTAATGTCTCAATTACATTATAAGAGTGAAACGGTAGATGAAAAATTGGTACGTCATGTAATATTAAATACATTACGTTCCTATCATTCGAGGTTTAATGAAAAGTATGGTGATATGGTGTTGTGTTGTGACAGTAAACACTATTGGCGCCGTGATTATTTTCCTAACTATAAGGCTAACCGTAAAAAGGATAGAGAGGCTTCTCCTTATAACTGGAATATGATTTTTGAATGTCTTAATACAATTCGGGATGAGTTGAAAGAGAATTTTCCATATAAGGTAGTAAATGTGTACGGAGCCGAGGCCGATGATATTATAGCTACGTTGGTAAAGAGTGCTGAAGAAAATACTAATACTCTCATAGTATCATCAGATAAAGATTTTATACAATTACATGGACCTGCTGTGGACCAATATAGTCCTGTCAGTAAGAAAATGTTGGTGTCAAAAGATCCGTTAGAATATTTACGAGAACATATTATTAAAGGTGATCGTAGTGATGGTGTACCTAACATTCTGTCGTCTGATGATACTTTTGTGTCTGAGAAAAGACAGAAGCCAATAAGAAAGACAATCATAGTGACCTTGGTGGAAGCTATGATTGAGTATGAACCTGAGACACTTTATCAAATAGCAAAGTGTCAAAAGGATACATGGATTCGTAATTGGCAAAGAAATCAAACTCTAATAGACTTAGGTAAAATCCCTCCAGAGATTAGTACTGAAATTTTAAAAGAGTATAATGACATCATCCCCAATGATAGAAGTAAGTTATTTAATTACTTTATCGAACACAAACTAAATGATTTAATGCAAAATATAGGAGATTTTTAAAATGGTTTTTGAAACATACACACCATTATTCCATGAGATTTTTTTACAAGTGAATAATGCAAAAGATAAAAGTAAAAAGGTTGCAATTCTAAGAAAATATAAAACAAAGTCCTTAGAACAATTTTTAAAGGCGGCGTTTGATCCCAAGATTGAGTGGTTAATACCTGAAGGGGATGTACCATATATGCCCAATGATGCACCTGATGGTACAGAGCATACACGCTTAGAAAGAGAGGTGCGACAAATAGCTAATTTTGTAGTGTTGCATCGTAGTAGTGGTCCAAATGTTGAAGGGAATCCTAACATCAATAGGATGAGGCGAGAAATGATGTTTATTCAGTTGCTTGAAGGATTGTCTTCTGGGGAAGCTGAATGTCTTATCATGGCAAAAGAAGGAACTTTAGGCAAAAAGTATAAAGGATTAACAGCCAGTGCTGTCCGGGAGGCTTTTAACTGGAATGTGACATATAGTGGATATGTAAGTTAATAACTATATAAGAATATTCTAATAGATACCTCATATCTCTATAGTTTCCGTCAAAAGAAATTTTCCTTTATAAATCAATGACTTATGAAAAAACCTATATAAATCAATGACTTAGAGTGCTTGACATAGGATCCTACCTGTAGTATAATATACATATGGACTATTCAGCATTAGGAGAAATGCATATGGTAACTTATCCAGAAGTGGAAAAATATGATGTGTGCCACTATACACATCGCAATCTAGGATGGGGGTCTGTGCAAACCGCAGCAATTAAATCAGACCTAGAGAAAAGGACATTCAAGGTGGTTAAGAGCTTTGACAACATTGCAGAGGCACGTGAGTTTATTGTGAATACGACTTATGTTATTCAGTATGTATTTAAGGAAGCCTGATGCTCATTTCAATTGGTGGCTATAGAAGCCAGAATAAAAAATTGAAGATGTTGCTTGAAAAGGCAGCCTCGTTCTATGGAACTAAATTGATGAGTAGGCGTTTGTATAATAACATAGAGTTGAGTATTGTTTTAACACGAAAAATGAAAAAGAAAGAAGGATGTTATGGGACTTGTCATTTTGAAGATAACGAGTGGCGACCTAGAGAGTTTATGATTGAACTCGATGGGGGACCACGGCGTTCTTTGGAGATGCTTTTGATGACGTTAGCTCACGAAATGATCCATTTAAAACAGTGGGCCAGGGGAGAGATGCAAGATTATGCAAGAAAACCTGCAATGCGAAGATGGAAGTCAAAGACCTATGATGTTCGTAAAATTGACTATGCTGATGAGCCGTGGGAGAAAGAAGCCTATCGGTTGGAAGAAAAACTTTATGAAGAATTTGTGGAGGTTGTATTATGAGAGCTAATGAATTTTGTAACATCAAGACGGATGGTGAGAAAGCCAGTGCCGTTAATATGGTATTTGAGATGCTAATTAAGGGTGGCAGTGGTGACTTAGAGGTAGATGAATCTTTATCTATACACAACCATCTTAAACCCGCTACTATATTTGCAGTATCGACTATGGTAGTAGATTTGGGTATGGTGAATCATCCTTATTTGGTTGAGTCATATAATAATCTTATAGTGAAAGGCGTTCCACCTACAGAGATGGGAACGGCTACGTTTGATAATAAGGCGGGGAACAACACTAAGAAATGTGCGCCGAGTAAACAAGCCTGGCAGAATGATTTTGACAAAGGTAAGGGTAGTAGTTATTCAGTTAGTTTAGGAGATAAGCTTGCAGATTCTTATAGTGTATATTTGTTTAATCCTTTTAAACAGGGAGATTCTGCCGAAGGAGTATTGCATATTACTAGAGAACAAGTGTTGCAATTGAATCCTGGTTGGGTGGGACATAATGTACCTAAGAATAGAACCTTTCATATCGGTGTTAATAAAGAAGGTAATATTCAGCCCAATAACAAATATTATTCCTTAATTGATTTTACAGCGAGTGTTTAATTATGAGTGATTTATATCAGTGTACATATAAGAAAGTGTTTCCCATAGATGAGTATGGGAGACTTGGTGGGTTATATTCATTGGCAGATTTGCCTATAATGGAACACAAGGAAATGAGTCGTTCGGGAGTCATTGTAGAAAAGAATGAAGAAGATCAGTTTTATAAAATCAGAGATATGGAAAAGAACTTTGAAGAATGGGTTCCTATGATGGATGTGACAGTTGTTCAAGACCCAAAAAAATTGTTGAATGAAGGGAGATAGAATTTATGATTAGTCAACAGATAGTAATGGCGTTACGAAGGAAGTATGAGGCAGATATAGATTGTGCCCGTACTAATGTTGAGATATATTTACAACACCCATCGGGCGTTGCAGAACATCCTGATATCGTTTCATCTGTAGATACCCAAATACAGATTATTGCTGAAGCGAGAGATAAGCTTCAAGAGATTGAAGATATGGAAATGGAACAGATTAAGAAATTATAATGGCTAATTATCCAGCAAAACATTTGGAAGAAAGAGCGGTAGAAGTTATTAAAAGTTTTGAAGAACCGGTGATGCGAAAAGAAGGTCCCGATATTTTGAATGTAGTTAAAGAGCTTCTGCAATACTTTCAAGAAACTCATACTTGGTATGCGGAGAATCAATCCATAATTGATCGTGCATTGCATGAACATGGTATGCGTGAGGCCGAACGTGAAGAACAACAGGAAGAACGTGACTATGAGCGTGAACAATTGAAAAAGGAGCTCGATGAGCTCTGGTTAAGGAGAGCCGAAGGTGGCTGAAGGCCGATGGGCAGATTGGCAGGTTCGCACAATAGCTGAGAACATGGCAGAGAAACGACCAAAGAGAGAATGGTTTGAAGGTGATGGCCACGGTGAGGATTATTTAACTTCTCTCAAGAGTTGGTCACACATTACAGCCAGACAGCTATACTCCATGGAGTTAGAAGAGCGACAATTGATTATTTTTGTACACCATTTAGGGATTGAACACGTTGGGATAGAGACATTTGATCCTCAAGATAAAGGTCGATATGCTCAACAGAGTGATTATGCGCCGAGTGAGGGTGATATCTATAATACACCTCGTCTTGACATTGCAGGCTCTGAATGATTTTAAACCACATGAAGGAAAAGGATAAGAGTATGAGTATAAAAGAAACGGGTAGGGCGAGGTTTGATATGAAAAGTTTAATTATTACTACCACATTTGCGGCCTTGTTGTTAGCTGTTAGTACCAAGGGCTTTGCGTGTGAAATTGCCGAGCCGGGAGATTCGGACTTTGTAGGAGCTGTTGAGTCGGCACTTCATGATGCGGACTTTGGAGGAATTGCCGAGTCAGCGGATTCGGACTTTGGAGTAGAAGGAGGTAACGATTATGAGTATAAGTGAAACAGGTAGTGCGATGTTTGAGACAGAGGAATTAATGGATGCATTTCTTAGCGGAATAACTCCAGGTTCTACTGTTATGATAAAAGAAGATGGCTGGGAAATTCGTTGGTGTCCTGGTAAGAATATTACCAAACATTTCGATAAGGGTGCTAATAGTTCAGAGGATATTTATTGGTACAGTCACAACAAACTATGGCAACACATCCCGGCGTTTGGAGTTTAAGATATGGACATGTCCACTTTAGCGATGAGTATTGTGACTGCTACGATGTCAGTCATGGGTCTTCCCATCAATACTTTAGAAACTAATCAGGAGATTTATTGTGGTGCACAAAACATCTACCATGAGTCTAGAGGTGAGCCTGATTTAGGAATGGTTGCTGTGGCACAAGTAGTAAACAATCGCATTAAATCACCTAAGTTTCCAAATACCGTATGTGAAGTTGTTTATCAAGACAAACAGTTTAGTTGGGTCAATGATGGGTTATCAAATCATCCGTTATTGTCCAACCCAGCTGAAAGGGAAAGTTTTATCAAGAGTGCATGGGTACATATTATAGCCTTTGACCATCCTGATATTACAAATGGGGCTACGCATTATCACCGACATGATGTGAAGCCTTGGTGGAGAAATCAAATGACAGTGGTAGCAATTATCGGTAATCATATTTTCTATGTAGACAGGAGTTAGTTATGAAAAAAGTAACAAGTGCAGTTGCAATTTTAGCCTTGGTCAGTACCCTCATGGGGTGTAGCAGTACATTGACTACCCAACAAACGGCTCAACTCGCAGGTGCGGCATTGGGCGGCGCCTTGGGGTATGGGTTAGGCAAAGGTCATAAGAATAAGACAGCCGCTATTCTAGGTGGCATCGTTCTTGGTGGTGTTGCTGGGGATTTTATCGGTAGAAAATTATCAGAGAAAGGTCAACAGGCTCATGTTAATACTGTTGCCTCTACCTTAGAGAATACACCAACTGGTACTACTAATGTATGGCAAAGTCCTGATCCTTATCAGTGGGAACAAGGTAGTGTTCAGGTGACAAAGACATATCAAGAGTCGGGTTACTATTGCCGTGAGTTTCAGCAAGTAATTTCAATTGGTGGACAATCACAACAAGGATATGGTAAGGCTTGTCGGATGGCAGATGGCACCTGGCGCATAGAATAAATATAAGATGCCTACATATACAATGAAAGATCCCGAAGGAGTAGAGCATAATTTACTCTGCTCCATTGCGGAGATGCAAGAGAAAAAGAAAGAAGGTTGGACTATGGTTTTTGATCCACCTAAGAATAATCTTATTGGACATACAGGTGATATTATAAGTCATACTGGTTCTGGTTGGAATGATGTGTTAGGTAAAATAAAAGATGCTCATCCTGGGAGTACCATCCAAACTAAATATTAGTGTACAGCTAAAAAAGCTTTTGGAAGTTTTAAAGGGCGGAAAAAAATCCTTGATGGATTTTCATCAAAAGCCTTTTTTAGTTGAATTAACCATTTAGCTAGGAGTGCTGCCAATTGAGCAAACATAGAAAAATGCAAATCAAATCAAACGCACTATTAACTATAGAACCCATAGGTGATAACCAAAAGTCAGTTTTTACTGCATGGGATAAAGATAAAAATTTATTCTTGTCGGGTTGTGCCGGCACAGGTAAAACCTTTATTCTGTTATATCTAGCCTTTAAATCAGTGTTGGATAATAGTACACCTTACGATAAAGTTATATTGGTGCGTTCATTGTTAGCTAGTAGGGATATAGGATTTCTTCCTGGTACATTAGAAGAAAAATCAAATCTCTATCAAGACCCATATCGAATTTTAGTCCGTTATCTATTTAAGTGTGAAACCGATCAAGAGTTTGCACAACTTTATGATAAGCTTGTTGTTCAAGGGTCTTTAGAATTTTATTCGACCTCGTTTCTTAGAGGTCAAACATTCGATAGAAGTATTATTATTGTAGATGAAGCTTCTAATATGATATTTCAAGAATTAGATACTATAATGACACGGGTAGGACATGAAAGTCGTATTTGTTTTGCCGGCGACATGACCCAAACTGATCTACGGAAAAATAATGGTGACCGTGACGGTTATCATAACTTTCAATCTATATTAGAAGAAATGAAAGAATTTGTTGTTGTTAATTTTAACATAGGCGATATTATACGAAGTGGTTTGGTGAGAAGTTATCTAATTGCCAAAGAAAAAATTAAGATAGAAAACGCTTGACTTTTCATTTAAATTGTGAGATAATCTTATTATAGATAGGAGAATATTATGTATAGTGGTGGAATTTTTGATTTTGAAGATATAGCAGATTGGGGAAGTGGTGCATTACCAGACTTAAAGGTGCACAACCTGGGCGGTATGCGTTGGTATGAAGCACCTGATGGTAATAAGTATCCATCTATCACCACTGTTCTGGGAGCTCGCCCAGAAAAGAAGAAAGGGCTACAAGAGTGGCGTAACCGAATTGGGACTGAAGCAGCTAACCTTATTTCAGGTAAGGCCGCTCGTAGAGGTACTGCGTTTCATAATATTTGTGAAGATTATTTAAACAACCAATTTGTAGATGACCATAAGAGAAAAAACTTTTTATCTTATTGTATGTTTAATGAGATGAAGCCTCATTTAGATGAAAGATTAGGAAAGCGGTCTAGAGGTGCCGAGAGATACCCATCAATTGTGATACAAGAAAAAAGTATGTATTCACCAAAGTATAAAGTGGCGGGTCGTCCTGATTTAATTGGATACTGTAGAAATACAGATGGTAAGGTAGCCATGGGAGTTGTTGATTTAAAGACAACTACTACTATGAAGAAAAGAGAATGGATAGATGATTATTTTATCCAATGTGCAGCTTATGCTTCGATGTTTGAGGAGTTTAGTGGCGTTCCGTGTAGGGATCTTTATATCTTTATGGTGTCAGAAGATGGTGAAGTAAAAATCTTTGAAGAACAATCAGAGAATTACTTGCAGAAGTTAGAGCGATACATGGATGAGTTTTATGAATTCCTCGATGTAAAAGCTTTAGCCGCATAACAATAATAGGAGATTAAGATGAAGAAGAAGTTAGTACCAATAGCTGCTTTTCTAGTAGCGACCTCAGTTAGTGCTGGGGATTTCGACGATGTAACTGTTGGCACCGAAATCAGTGGTAACAACTGGACGTTAGAACACACTGTAGATAAGTCAACTCAGCTTTCTTATAATTTGGATTTAGGTCCTCTTGGTAATAGAGTGAGTTTTAAATTAGATCAATCGGGCACAAATGATGCTCACATTCTTGGGTTAGGAACACAACTCTCTTTTTGGGGTGTAAATGTTGACCAACAGGTCAATTGGGAATACTCTGAAGGTGAATGGAGTAGTGAATCTACAGTAGGCACTTCAATGTGGGGTTTGGGCCTTGATGCAAAACTGACGATGGATATTGATGATTTTGATTATTCAGGAACTGAGTTTGGTGCTTCATACACTGTTGCATTAGGTGATCGTGTTTCTATAGTCCCTAGTGTTACAGTACCTTTTGGTGCAGATCATGACCGTGAAGATATTACAGGTAAAATTGTAGTAAGATTTGCATTGGGAGAAACTTCTAAGCAATAAATATAATAGTGAAAGAAACTGATGACGGTACGAAAGTAGGCGTTTCGGACGTGGGTTCGATTCCCACCACCTCCACCAAAACGTGGGTAGATAAGCCGGAAAGATTAGGACAAAAATTAGATAAACGACCTGATTGGTATTATACACCCAACGAATGGAGTAGAAGTATTGGATGGGGTACAGTCCCTGATGAACGTAATCGTGAATTACGGAAAGAACATGGGGGTGACATGGTTTCGACGGGGCGAATTGAAATCGTGCAAGAGGATTCCGACACTAAAACATAAAAGCCAATGATGACTTTTATTTTGAGGACTTTGCGCTCGCAGCGTAACACCTCACGGGGAGTCGCCTCTTCCTTGTGATTCAACAGGGGCATTTTATTTGAGGATTAGAGCATGGCAGTAAAACACACCGCAAAAACTTTTATTTTAACTATCGAAGAATTAGTTAAAACAAAAAGGCTTACCTATATGGAAGCAGTAGTATATTATTGTGAAATGAATCAATTAGAGCCAGCATCTATCACTCGATGGATAGATAGAAGTTTAAAAGAAAAACTCCAAGCTGATGCTGAAAGTTTGAACTATCTTCCAAAAAGCTCTAAGCTTCCCTTATGACAATTCAGTTGGATCCTTTTGAAACTTATCAACAGTATTTGGCGTTAAAATTACATTTCACTACCGACAGTTATGACTATATTAAGTATAATGGAAAGACAAGTGCAAGATTTGACGCCTTTGAAAAACGTAAGGATAAACATTTTTTTGGTAGGCTATCTAAAAGGAATGATAGTAAATATGTAATGAATTACTTTGTCGCCAATCTCATAGCGGGAAAAGAATGGATCGGCGAAATGGATAAGAAGATATTACAAGAGTGGTTATCCCGCACACAAAGTATTGAATACAACTTTACTAATGATATAGAAAAACTATTGACAAATGTTTCAAATTTTGATATAATATTTACTTGTGAAGACGGAACTCATCCAAAATTGATTAAGACGTATTTAGGAAAAAAGATTAGCCTAGAAACTTTAGTTATTTTAGAAAAGATTTTACGTTATAGAAAACATTTTGATAAAGAGATACAAGAGAAATTTATGTGGCCTGACATTAGTAGGTTGATACTAAAATATGAACCCTTTGTTAAGGCTGATATCTACAAGTGCAAAAGTTTATTAAGAGAGAAGGTAGGAGTGTGAAGATGATCGAAGAAGAAAAAAATGTTGAAGAATTGGAGCGTAAGATAAATTATCTTTCGTCTAAGTTAAAGCAGACTCAAGATCGTATTAGAACTTTAGAATATGATAATGCAGATTTGCAGAAGTGGGTGAACGATACTTGTGTTCCACGTATGCAAGAAATGTCCGATGAGTTGGTAAGTAAGTATAATCAGAAACAACGGGGCCGTAGAAATTATAATGAATTACAATGGAAAAGACGGGAAGTACATTAAGATATGAATGCAATGAAAAAGAATGGTGGCCATCGACGAAGGTTGGTGAACCATCTGTTTACTTTACTCGACGAGATAGAAATTTTAAGAGATCGCTTTGAGCCTACTGATACAGGTCATTTGCGGGGTGCAGTAAGTGTGTTAGAGAGTAGAGTGGAAGAATTAAAAGAGGAGTTAAGTCAAGATTAAAGATCAGCTGGCTATGGGCACATAGTCAGTAGAGGAAGTGGCGATAATAATTTCTGTGGCGAACGGAAATAATCGTAACTGTCAGGGATGGTACCCAGGCACCTAGCCGTAAGGTGATGGTGTCACATCGACCCGTACTGGTCGGGACAGGGTTCTGAAGATCCAACAACAACGTCAGTTTGCTTCTTCAGTTGAAGGTGTACTCAAATCCTTCCTTCCTCTAACCTCTCGTTATATTATTATGAATGCATTAAAGAAAGTAAAAAATCCTGGTACTAGGGGTATGAGGTTCCGTCGAGGACAACAGATTGTCCTGGAGAATGAAAGGACTACTGAACACGTTGCTGTGAAGGTGGTGATGTATGATAGTTTGCAAGGGTGGTTGGCCGAAAATGCTGACGGTGATTACCAATGGTATAGAGAGCATAAACAAGAGCTTGATGCAAAAGAAACAGATTATTGGAAATATATTAAGAAGGTGGGTACTTGATGAAAGCTGGTAAGATTTGGGGCAGTACTGAATTACTTTTAAAGACTCCTTTTGTTGAGTTGCATAGAATTTATGTAAAGGAGGGTGGATTTTGTTCTGTTCATACTCATAAACATAAATGGAATTTGTTCTATGTTATTTCTGGAGAGTTAGAGGTTGATGTACACCAAAATAATTATGATTTAATAGATACTACTTGTTTGATTGAAGGAGAATGGACTACAGTTAGACCTAATGAATTTCATTCCTTTAGAGCTATTACTGATGTTGAGGGATTGGAGTTGTATTATCCAGAACCATTATCGGAAGATATTATCCGAAAAACAGTGGGAGGATTACAAGAATGCCCGTGACGTTAGTAGATAGTATGGGAAGTGACCTGTCAGTAGTGAATGCTGCCAGAGTATCCTTTGGTAAGAAGCACACTGAAATGACCAAGGG
>Ga0310123_10001286_pt1 | contig 21068 bp, 19 predicted proteins | sample CB6_AW_1057_MG_FD_203505 | JGI IMG/M metagenome (GOLD analysis project Ga0310123, IMG submission 203505) | Marine microbial communities from Western Arctic Ocean, Canada - CB6_AW_1057 | ecosystem: Environmental > Aquatic > Marine > Oceanic | place: Canada: Western Arctic Ocean | collected... | reverse complement strand
TTCCACTTCACGTTGGCCATAGTCAAACTGAACTTCGTTTTTCTTGATCTTGATCTGTGGGCGTCCTTCGGGCAGACCTACTGGTATACACACGGTCTGCCGTGTGTAAGGGTGAATGAAGGCAAAAACGTGTACGCCGGCAGTTGCCTGGAAATATTGCGGAACTTCCGTGTGCCACATCGGTTCGAGCTTATACATCTGTTCGCGTGGAATGTGGCTTGGGGAGGGGTTCTGCGGTGCCGAAGACAACACTTGTTGAATCTCCTGCTGTGGCATGTTTGTTGACATCGCCTTATTCTTCGGCTCTTCTTCCGCTGCCGGTGCAGGCGGGATTAGGTGCGATGCTCGAGGCTGCGGTCCAATTCCCTTGCTCCGTTGAATTGCAACACGAATCTTCGGCACTGGATCCGATGCCGAAAGTGGGATAATCAGATAGGACGGCGATTTGATTTGTTTAGATTGTGGCATTTCTTGAACATTGTTGGATGAGAGCCCTCGTGTCACTACCGGAGACTTTTTGTCAACGAATGATTCTGTCGTGTATGGAGGCGCAGCAGATTTTCCAAGCTGTTGTTTGGACGGTGTTTCGGGGACTTGCAGTCGCGCGGGCGCTGGACGGACCGAAATGCTCTTCGGTTGTATCGCAAGTCTTTGCTGCGGAATTAAGACCCGAACTTTGGGACTTAACTGGATCTGCACAGTACTGACGGTCGGGGGTCGAGGTAGACTGACTTGGATTTCCTGATACGGGTAGAGATAGTGCCGGCTGCCAAACCAGGTGAACGGAGCACGCAACCGATTTGCTGCTGGTTCGGTTTCTAACCAGACAAATGGCGCTAGCACGCGCGTTCCTGTCGGTCCAACTTTGACTCGCACAAATGGCGCTAGCACACGAACTTCCCGCGTTTCGGAGTGGCGCTCAACATCGATGAGTACAAAATTAAAAATTTCATCGGCACGCGTGGCTTCCAGCCAAGTAAAACAAACCGCCACCAATACGGTTACCAATCTGCAAGTTAATCTATACATGGCAATTCTCATCCTTTGAGTTACTAACAGATTTAGTTCCTTGAAAGAATAACGTCTCCTTTTGACCGAAATTGTCTTGCGGTCGTGCGCAGTTAGCAAGTAGCCGAACGCTCAAAATTCCGAGAAAACTCTACAATTCGACATTGAAGGGCGTGCCCAGGACAACACTGATTTTCCTACTCGCCCCACCGCCCGTGGTGACTGTGAGAGAACATCACCGAGCTCAAGGGCGTTGGCTTGCTGTTTACCGTGACATTGGGCAACGTGGTTCAAGGCGCATTCGACATCAACGTCAGCTTGTCACGCACGCATCGTGCACATACAGTGGCTGCAAATTAGTTTAGCTGAAAAACTTGTCAAGCGCGACTGATCGAACACCAAAATGAACGCACCGAAAGGAACTATTGGCATTTTGACTGGTGGCGGCGATGTTCCGGGGCTGAATCCAGCAATCCGCGCCGTCACGTTGCGAGCGATTCGTGAGGGTTACCGCGTTATTGGGATTCGCCGTGGCTGGGCCGGGCTTGTCGATTTTATTCGTGACAAAGACGCAGATAACACGGCGTGCATACAAGAATTGACTGAAGATCTTGTCAATCGTGCTGGTCGGACAGGGGGAACATTCATCCATACGTCACGGACGCGACCCAGTCATCTGCCAGAAATAATCGTGCCGCCTTATCTGCGCGACCAGTACGCCGATGAATTCAACGACATAACTCCAGAAGTGCTCAAAAACTTAGACTTCCTAAACATCGATTGCCTCGTTCCGATTGGTGGTGACGACACGCTGAGCTACGCTCAGCGGTTACATCAAGAGGGTGTTAAGATTGTGGCGATTCCCAAGACGATGGACAACGACGTTCCGGGCACTGACTACTGTATTGGTTTCAGTACCTGCGTTACGCGCACGATCGAATTGACCCATATGCTTCGTACATCAGCGGGATCGCACGAGCGGTTTCTTGTCATCGAGGTTTTCGGGCGATATGCGGGTTACACCGCGCTCTTACCCACGATGGCAGGTGCCGCGGATCGCTGCGTGATCCCAGAGGCTCCCTTCAGAATCGAACACCTTGCCGAATTGCTGTCTTTTGACCGTGAGCACAACCCCAGTAATTACGCAGTCGTTCTGGTGTCGGAGGGGGCTAAGCTGTCATACAAGGACGGGATGTCCTTCGAGAGTGAAGAGCAAGATCAGTATGGTCATCGAAAGCTAGGAGGAGTTGGTGACCAAGTCGCTACCCAGTTGAAGAAGGTCTCGCTCAAGTGCAACAAAGGTCAACACGTTAATATTATGAGCCAGCGGCTTGGCTACCTGGTGCGCTGTGGTGAGCCGGATGCCATTGATTCTATTGTGCCGATGGCTTTTGGGAATCTCGCGTTGGATTTGATTCTATCGGGTTCTTCGGGGCGGCTGGTGTGTCTAAGAAATGGTTGCTACGACAATGTGTCGATTGAGACCATCGCGGGGCGAAAAAAAGTCGTTGACGTCCAGAAGCACTACAGTCCCGAGCGATTGCGGCCGAAATACGAAACGTTTGAACGACAGCCATTATTCATCATGACTAGCGAGGACTGAAGCGTCCGGTCATATACATTGGGACTGGTGTATGTGGTCGCTATCCTCGAATCTACACGTTAGGAGAGTCTAGAGCGTCTCTGAGAGGCAAAGAGACGCTCGATGACACAGAGAAAGAAGCTTCACAGTCCAGGGCAGGTTATTCGGAAGCTCTAGCAACCAGAGGGAATGCTGATAGTGGCCGAGAGGATTGGAGGCAGTCGTGCCAGGTTCTGGAGATCACTGAGGTCACTTGACGTAATCAGAAGGAATGATGAATGTTGACAACATGTTCCTCGGCCGATGACACGCTCTACTTACGGAGCTTCCGATGAGCCACTGCGAATCAAACGATGACATAGACGCCCATTTCTCAGTGGAGTTTGTGCATAGACTTCGATTTACCCAAGATGTGCTAGACGACGATCATCAAGTGCTGGCCGACATATTGCAACCATGCAGCGGTCAACCAGCACGCGTTCAGTTTTGGGTCGATTCCAACGTAATGGAATCCCAGCCGCAAATGCGGGATAAGATCAATCACTTTTGTGAGCGCCATGGTGACCGGCTCGTGCGCGTCGGCAGCGTGCACATTGCAGTGGGCGGGGAAGAGATTAAGAACGACATTCATCTGCTGGAAGGAATGTTAAAAAATTTCAATGCAGCCGAACTCGACCGTCGCAGCTATGTCGTGGTGATCGGAGGTGGAGCCGTGCTGGATGCCGTCGGCTTTGCTGTCGCCATCGCACATCGAGGTTTACGGCTGGTGCGGTTGCCAACGACCACGCTCAGCCAAGCCGATTCGGGCATCGGCGTGAAAAATAGCGTAAACTTGTTCTTTAAAAAAAACTGGTTGGGAACTTTTGCCGTGCCCTGGGCGACGATCAATGACGCATCGCTATTGTCGACGCTTAGCCGACGCGATTTCATTTGTGGGTTTTCCGAAGTGCTCAAGGTTGGGTTGCTCAAGGATCCTACACTAGTCGATCTTCTCTGCAGCACCACGGCTCGTATTCGTCAACGGGATATGACGGCGGTTTTGCCGGTGCTACGTCGTTCGGCCGATCTGCATTTAGCACATATTACGCGAGGTGGTGATGCATTTGAGGTACTAGAAGGCCGGCCACTGGATTTCGGGCACTGGTCGGCACACAAGTTGGAAGCGATGAGCGATTTCGAATTACGGCACGGCGAAGCAGTTGCAATTGGCGTGGCGATCGACACGGTCTATTCGTCGTTGGCCCACGGATTTCCCAGCGTTGACGCTGAACGCGTTCTGCGATGTCTGATAGACCTTGGCTTCACGCTGGACGACGCGGCTGTGCACGACACCGAATTGTTGTTAGATGGCATGGAAGAGTTTCGCCAACATCTCGGTGGTCGTTTGGCGTTGACGATGCTGCGCGCCGCCGGAAGATCATTCAACATTCACGAAGTCGACAACGAGGTGATGCGTGAAGCGTTTCGACGCGTCTCAGAGTATGCACGACACAATGTTCAGGACATAAGGAGTAATGAATTATAGGGGTGCTAGTCAATGTGTCGCGGTCAAACGAGGCACCTGTCCGTGGACATCGGTGAGACGGTAATCGCGACCTCCATAACGGTAGGTGAGACGCTCGTGATCGAGGCCCATCAGATGTAGGATCGTGGCGTGCAGGTCGTGGACGTGAACTTTGTCTCGGACGGCATACCAGCTGAATTCGTCTGTAGCGCCGTGCATATGTCCGTCTGCCAGCCACATCGTGAAACCAAAAGGGTGATGTTCACGTCCGTCGCTGCCCTCTGCCGTTGGTGTGCGGCTAAACTCGCTGTCCCAGACAACGATTGTTTCGTCGAGCAGCCCGCGCGAATCAGAAAACTTTTGTCCGGTTTTCCGGGCATGAGTGCCGGTCCGCGGTCGCCGCCTTTACGCCAGCCGTCTTGGGTGTCAAACGCCAACCTGCTGGCGGACTTGCCGTTGACCGCCGAGTGACAAGGGTAACAACGCTCAACCAACAGTGGGCGCACTTTTGACTCAAAAAAACTAGAGTCTGTCCAGGCTGGAGCCGCAGCCTCTAATGCCGAAACGAGCAGAAGCATTGTGACGGAGTTGATGTTTTGAATGTTCATTAGATTTTGAGAGTCGCTTGTCCTTCCAGCGACCGGTATAATCTTCGTTTGAGTGGTCACTCAAGCAAATACGGTTTATTGGCAACAAATACCATAATAACAGCCAGTAAAGGGATAAATGCCATCATGACTAACAGTCGTAGCCAAACCGAAATATCGAGTGAAGTAAAAATGTCGTACGTCCTCGTCGTCTGCTTCGTTGCTGCCGTAGGAGGGTTTCTTTTCGGCTACGATTTGGTGATCATCTCAGGAGCCCAACTCCCGCTGTTTAAATACTTCAATCTTCAGGAAAGAGAATTTGCTCAGGGCCTAGTCACAGCGAGTGCCTCAATTGGCTGCATCGTCGGTCCATTTCTGGGCATGTTTCTCTGTGATGCGTTGGGAAGACGGCGGACACTCGTGCTCGCTGCGTTGCTATTCGGAGTGAGCGCAATCGGCACAGCATTACCGGACTATGTTGAGAGAGTTCTTCCTGTTGAGACGTTTTGGACATTCATCCTGATGCGCGCCATCGGAGGTCTGGGCATCGGCCTCGCGTCGGTGGCTTCTCCGATGTATATCATCGAGGTTGCTCCACCCAAATGGCGCGGTGCCCTAGGCTTGATGTTTCAGCTTGCCGTTTGCATTGGAGCCGTAGCCGCCGTGATTGTGGCATGGCTTGTGGCGCGTTCTATTTCAGACGTAACGAACTGGCGGTGGATGTTCGGTTCGGAAATGGTGTCCATCATCGCCTTTGTCGTCTTGCTAAAGTTTGTTCCGTACAGCCCGCGTTGGCTGGCTGAGAAAGGAAGAGATGACGAAGCTCTAGCGGTGATGAAGCGCATCAGCGGACCGCAACAGGCGGAACAGGAAATGGCTGAGATTCGCGAATCACTGGAAGCCGAAAGTGGTGGTGGCTTTGCTGAGTTGTGGCAGCCCGGCATGCGCATGGCATTGCTGGTAGGTGTCTTGCTAGCGTTTTTTAATAACTGGACCGGTTGGACGGCCGTCGGTATTTATTTGCCGATGCTCTTTAAAGAAGCTGGTACCACGATAACTAGCGAAGCGATCCAGATGACCATACCAGTCTTTGCTCTTGACGTCATCCTTACAATCGTTGCCATGTGGCTTGTGGATCGAGTCGGGCGGCGCATTATCTGGAATACGACAGCGTTTGCCATGATCTTCGCCACATTCTTTGCTGGACTTGTTTATCAGTTCGACATTAGGGGTCTGTTGGTCATGTTGGTGCTTTTTGGCATTGCGATTCCTCATGCCATCGGTCTGGGCGGTTTGCCATGGTTGATGATGTCAGAACTCTATCCGACGCGCATTCGTGCCAAGGCCGTCGCGGTCACGACGAGCGTTGTGTGGATCGGCGGTTACACCGTGATGCAATTTTTTCCTGTAATTATCAGGATCTCCAAAGAGAGCGCGCTGGGCACTCTTGCCGGTGCGTTTTGGGTATTTTCGGTGATTTCCGTGTTTGCTCTCATCTTTGGTCTGACTCTGTTGCCAGAGACAAAGAATAAGACGCTAGAGGAAATTACACGTCATTGGCATCGATCATAACAAGTATTGCGCGCGTCGAAGATCGAAGTGTTCGAGCTTCTTCAGCCATTTTTAATTGCTACAACCTGGGTCTGATCCGGTTGCACAGTGACCTTTGTTGTATACGTTCTGGTCACGTTGCTAGCCGTATTGTTTGTCGGAGAGATTGCGCTCAATTAGGTGTGGGCACTGCCACAGCATTTGCGTACTTGTACCACCCACGTGGTGGACTTTGTCGTTTCTGCCTCAGATATCCGTTGCATTTCGACAGCAACATTCACCGCGAGAACCTTACGGTTGCAATTGGTGCTCTCCACCGGCGAATTGGTTGTGGCAACTGTTACATTGCTCCAGCATCTTTATGTAGTTTTGACGGGTTGCGTCGTAGTTCTGTTTCCGAGCCGCCTGATAGAGATGGCCTCCTACACGCCGTACCGCGATTGCTAAACGGTTCCATTCTGTCGCATTTTCATTTGGTTGGCGAAACCACAGCAGATTGCTACTTTCTGCCAGGATCAGTGAATCGGACTTGATGGCTTTCCAGACAGATTTGTCGGCTGGTTCGGCAGCGATATGTGCTCTCAGTCGCTTATAGCTTGGTTCAAAGACATACTCCATGAATTCGTGCATGTCTTTCTCGACGGGTTGTGGACCAGTCCGAGCCAACGTTGCATCTTCCGCGTTGAGAGTGGAATCGTGTGACATCGCAACCCACGTAAACACACTCACGGAGACCATTGCGAACAGAGCCATCAGGCCGAGTCGTGTTTTAACTTTTGTCATCATAGTTCTCCATCACCTGGGCTCTACCTCAAATTTCAATATACTGCTTCGCGCTGCTAACAGAAGTTTTCAAGGCACAGACGAATTAATTAATTTCACGGCTGAGACGTTCTAGCTAAGATTATCGCACCTGTGCTCAACAAGTTCAAACAGATTCCGCACACGACTTCCGGAAGGCCCGAATGCTGTCCGGTGCGAAGGGAATCTACGAATGTTCGAACGGCACGGTAACTGATGTAAGCGCTATTGAGGACCATTTCGCCGTTAGTCACCGAATCCACCATATCGGCGCGTGCCGCGGTCGAATGCGATTCGGTTGGCGGCGAACAGAACGACGATCCAGCAGAATTCAATGCTTAGCTCGAATTCGAGTCCCTCGCCCAATCGATAACCGTCCCGCTGAAGTATCACTGCGGCTGGGACGTAGGCCAAATACTTGAAGGGAAGATAGGCGATCCAATCACCGATTTCCCCAAACCAGTCCAGCGGGATCATATGCCCGGACAGGAAATAGGTGATCATCATGTAGATGAACAGCAGTGAGCTGACTTCAAGAAACCAGAACGCGATTAATCCGATCAAGGCATCCAGCAAGAACCCAATCATGAACGCCATGATTAGGGATGCAGCACATGCCAGAGTCGTTAACGGGTCCGGCCAGCCGTTGAAATAGTTGCGACATAGGTAGAATACCAGGACAAAGGGACCGATTGCGACACAGTAGTAAACTACTTTGTGCGCCACTCGGTGCCAAAACAAATAGCCCAGCATGTCGATCGGTTGAGTTAGGTATTTCTTGACTGTCCCATCTCGTATGTCGCGAGCAATTCCGCCAGCCAATCCTGGCATACTGGAAAATGCTCGGCCGACCATCGCCAACAGGTAGTACGCTACCATGTTGGAATATGTGTAGCCGTTCATTTCACCACGAACGCTGTCGGTGCCGATCGCGTAGATAGCTCCCCACAGAAAAATTTGCGTGACGATCGGAAGAAATCGAACCAAGGTTCCGAATGCGAAGTCGGCTCTATAAACGAACCGTTCTTCAATGCAAGTCTTCAGGATTACCCAGTTGGTACGTAAGCTCGCGAGCATATGTCACGCATCGTCCCACGCAGCGCTCAGCCCGGCAATATATTCGAGTGCCTCGTCAAGCGTTCCGACCTTGGCTCCAGGGACGCGGCCGTCCCGATCGCAGCGGGCCAGCAGTGTCAATTCCTCGAAGTGTTCCGACCGACGTAACGATCTCGAGATCTTTCCGGTCTGTAGGAACTCAAATGCTGCTGACCTGTTTTCTATCAGAAACAACGTGCGGTCAGTGACCATTCCCTTCAACGTCTCAATGGCAGCATGAACCGAGTTTTTGCGATCGACTCCCAAACCGACATCGTGCAGCAGGCATGCCAGCAAGAACTCTTCATCGTACGGCTGCGCTGCAAGACCTAATTCGAAGACCTGCAAGCTGTGATAAAGTGCATTGCCTTCGGGATGCTTCGATGGATCAAGAGGTACTTTGTCCAGACGCTTCAGTAGCATTCGCAGAGCGGAGAACGTGTCGGGATGGTATATGTGTTCGGCGACCGAGTCATGTTGGTGATAGTTACGAGGGATATAGCCGTCCGCAAATAAACCGGAAATCGCATAAATTTTATTTTCAATTTCAACGTTAGTTGGCATGTCATCGTACACGATTTTCTTGCGAGACAGCCAACGCGCTGCGCGTTTCCGGGCCGTTGGGTATTCTGTTTCTTGGCCCCGCAAAATCAACCGAGCCGCTTCCGCGGCAATCGAATCCCGTAACCTGAGATTGGCCATAATTGGTTCAGTATGATTGAACGGGCCAATGTAGGCAACTGGACCTGATCTATTTGCTTGCGGCTACGCCGCTTCGGTTATTCAATAACCGATGTGACTGGTTGCTATTCGGTGTTTTGCTCACTTTGAGTATCACTTCCAGCGCTCCGTAGTAGCCAGCGAATGACTGGATAGGTCAGGGCAGCGCAGGTTGTCCCCACAATCAACGAACCAACGATCAGTGGTTCCCCAATATTAACGAACAGTGTTTCGACTGCATTCCACCATTCGTCAAAACTGTTGTACCGCAAAGCTCTTGTGAGTTCCTTTCGCGTCACATGCCCCTCGATGAACAGTGCCCCGACTTTGTAATTCAACCAGTAAATGGGCACGAGTGTAATTGGGTTCGAGATATAAACTGTAATCAGGCTCGCCATGCGATCGAATGTAAAAAACGGCCTTGTCAAGAACGCAATCAGCATCACCAAAATCATCTGAATACCAACAGTCGGCGTCAGGGCGATAAACATCCCAAAGGCCGTTCCGAGCGCAATTGAATGCGCAGTATCATCGAGCACCAGGATCGTCCGCAGCAGCGTGCGCGGACTACTCCACCAATGAACGTCTTTTTGTTTCGGCGTTGGATTCATTTTGCGATCATGTTGCAGTTAGAAGTGAATGGTATCGAAGTCCAGATTTTTCTAAAAGGTAGACTTCATTGATTCAGAAGCGTGATACCATTGTCTACGATCAGCCGGTCCCAAACTGGATCATCTTGAAGAGTGTTTCGAGTGTGCGCAAATTACTCAAAGAACTTACCGTATTGGTCCTTCAACGCCTGAATCCCCGTGTTGACGATCCGAGTATCGCTGGTGAGTGAAATGAGTAAACACCCCTTTTCCATCAGCATCTCGGTATATTTCGGGCTGACCGTGACCGCTCCCAGATGCTTGCCATGATTACGGCAGGCAACGGCCACTTGGTCAATGGCGTCCAGGCATTTCTGGTTCCAAAAATCGCCTGTAACGCCTAGGCTCTGGCTCAGGTCCGACGGGCCAATGAACAACAAATCCACTCCGTTGATTGCCGCAATCTGATCGCACTCGTCGACTGCCTGTGCGGTCTCGATTTGAATGGCTAGGAACGATTCTTGGTTTGCCTTTTCGGTAAATTCGGCCGGTGGGATATTAGCAAATTGAGCGTCCCAGCCACCGGTATTCAAGCCGCGCGTTCCACGCGGATAGAACTTCGCCCACTGTACAATCTGTTCGGTTTGACTCGCCGAACTCACTTGGGCAGCCATGATGCCGCCTCCGCCCGCCTCCAAACATCGAGTGACCAATGCGTAATCAGTTGGGGCAATCCGCACGAAGTTGTCAAGACCCTGGCTGCGAGCAGCCAGGGTGGCAACTTCAAGCTGTTCCATCGAAAATCCCACGTGTTCGTGATCGAACCATACCGCGTGAAAACCTCCCTGAATTCCGAGCATTTGAATCAAGTCGTGGTGCAGCAAACGCCCCACTCCGGCCGCCCATACCTGCTCACCTCGATTCATCCGATCTTTGATGCGTTCGACCATATTCTTACGCGGCCCGAAATCAGAGCCGTCCTTAATTCAGACTGAATCGCGGCGGGAATGATTCTGTCGCTCGAGATCCCTTTTTGTTAGCTGCTTGCTTTCGCAGGCGTTGCAGCAATAAATCACTTCGCAGGTCGACGTTCACCTCATCCAAAATTTCCTGGGCAGACGTCTCCAGTTTCATCGAGTGCGCCAAGACATCACACAACTGTCCTAACGGTATCTCGGTGTCAAGTGACTCGTGAACTACGTGGCCCAAATTGACTACTGGATACAGTTCGTAAAATGCGGTCAGCAGTTCCCGTTGTCGATGGTTTCGATCGATGACGGGATGTTGTGGATAATGGTCCTCAAGCAGTTTTAGTTTGGCTACGCGATACGGTAAGTCAACCTGTTTCTCTTCGAGGATTTCTGCCCGCCCGACTCCCCGTAGGATTAAGTTGTACCGTTCGTCGGGCAGCCGTTCCTGAACCTCAATTCGACCTACGCAGACTGTGTTGAAAATGGCAGCCGTTTTTTCTTCGTAAATATTTTCCCAGCCTGGTTTCAACCGAGCCATGGCAACTAGGCGCTCGCTGACGATGACGTCAGCGACCATCTTACGAAACCGAGGCTCAAAAATATGCAGCGGTAACAGAGTGTGAGGAAAGAACACTATGTTTGGCAAAGGAAACAGCGGCGCTCGCTCAGAGAAACGCGCTAATTCACCGTCAATGTTGAATTGTGAGGTCATGCCTAAACAGTCGTGTTTGGAATTTCGATTTTGGGAACCCGATCATCCCGCAATTGAACGTCAGCCGGATACATGTCTTCGGCATCCAATAGTTCCTGAAAACAGTGTTTCATCTCTGCAAGAAATTTCTCAACGTTGATTCCCATAAAGTGTGCACCATATTGTTCCAGTTTTTTTCGGCTTGATTCGTATAGCTTTCTGGCTCCGCCTAGATTGTCGTTCCCGAAATGGAACAGAGCAACCGAAGCTTGAATCAGTCCCTGATAGAACTTCTTTTCCTCGCCGATTATTTCTGACCACAATTCTTCCAAAACGTCGTGACAGTCATAGAATTCTTCTTCATTGAATAGTCTTAGTCCTTCTAAATATTTTTCAGGATAGCCGTCCAACATCCGTTTCTTCCCAATAGTCACAAAGTCATCACGAGATGGTTGTCAATGATTGCCAGCATCACAATGCGTACTTTGTATCAACCAGTTTCTAGCAAACGATTGCGATTCTGTGTACGCGACGTATCATCGTGGTAGTCGAGTTAAGTTCGATTTTAGATAGCTCGGAATCCCTGTGTCTATGATGAGTGACGCCGGAACTCGCTAAAATACCATGGCCAATTCGGATTACGCCAACTCGCCTGATGCCAAAAAGAAACATGCCCGAAAAATTGTACAGGGTTTGCAGCGTGCATACCCTGAAGCGACATGTGCACTGCATCACAAATCGGATTACCAGCTCTTGGTTGCCACCATCCTTTCCGCCCAATGCACCGACAAGCGGGTGAACATGGTCACTCCGGCGGTCTTTAAAAAATTTCCCACTGTGTCCAAACTGGCGGTTGCGAAACAAAAGGACGTGGAACGAATCATCAAGTCGACGGGTTTTTTTCGTGCCAAGGCCACGAATCTGCGTGCCATGGCTCAACGTGTGGTCGAGGAATTCGACGGCGAACTGCCTCGAGATATCGACCAGATGGTTACGCTGTCAGGTGTCGGGCGGAAGACAGCCAATGTCGTGTTGGGGACAATGTACGGGATTGCCAGCGGAGTGGTTGTTGACACGCACGTCAAGCGTATCAGCCGGCTTCTAGGATTGACAGAGAGCAGTAATCCCGACCGCATTGAACGTGATCTGATGCAAGTGCTTCCTAAGAAGGAATGGGTGGTTTTTTCACACCGAATGATTCACCACGGCCGTAAGATTTGTATCGCTCGGCGTCCGACATGTATTGAGTGTCCGTTGCTGAAGTTGTGTCCGCGCGTCGGTCTGCCGCCACTCGATCGGCAAACCTTTTGACGCCCGAAAACAACTCGGCCATCCTTTGAAACGTGAAAGTGGACGCTATAATCTCTGGGAGTTAGACGTCACGTTTTCCGTCCCGGTCACCCCAGCAAAGTACGATATTGATGATCCTGACTGGCAGCGAGATCAATGCTCGGATAGGTGGGGACATCATAATTGATCCCTTCAACGAACGATTTCTCAATCCAAACAGCTACAATCTTTGCCTGCATAACGAACTGCTGGTTTATGAAGAAATTGTTCTCGACATGCGGCGGCCCAATCGCTTTCGCCGCTACACCATTCCTCCCGAAGGTTTCATCTTGAACCCCCACCAACTTTATTTGGGTCGCACGAAAGAACGGACCGAGACACAGAATCTGGTCCCCATGCTGGAAGGTCGCTCGTCTGTGGGCCGACTGGGACTATTCGTCGACGTCACCGCCGGTTTCGGCGACGTTGGCTTTTGTGGCTACTGGACACTTGAAATGTTTGCCGTCCAGCCCGTGCGGATCTATCCGGATGTCCCGATTTGTCAGATTTTTTATCACACAATTTCCGGAGAGGTTACCAAGTACCAAAGCGACAAGTACCAGAATAATCAGGATATCCAGCCGAGCTTGCTGTTTAAAGAGTTTGAAGAGGAGGCGGATCCCCAGATGCGGCTATCCTTCGGGCAAGAGTTATCGGAATGACCGCAAGGAAACCTGTTGATGGAGAAAATCGTTTCCGGTGGCCAAACGGGAGTGGACCGAGCTGCATTAGACAGTGCTCTATCAGCTTCGTTTCCTTGCGGGGGCTGGTGCCCACTAGGTCGCACTGCCGAAGATGGTGTGATTGACGAGAAATACCCGTTGCAGGAAGCACCATCCCGAGATTACGGTGTCAGGACCAAATGGAATGTCCGAGATTCGGCTGGAACGCTAATTTTGTCTGTCGGCGAGCTGACGGGTGGAACGGCATTGACGCATTCGCTGGCCCGTCGCATGGACAAACCGTGCTTAGTCGTCAATCTCGATAACGTTTCGATCGTCAGTACCGTTGTGGAATGGCTTCAAGAGTTCCAAATCAACGTCCTAAACGTAGCCGGTTTGCGAGAAAGTCAACAGTCGGGAATCTACACAAAGGCCACGGGATTTTTGCAAGCGATTGTAGCCGAAATACATCATCAGTGAACCAATATCTGACGGAATTGGCGCGAATAGCCCTTCAAATTTGATTTGGTTCTGGCTGGAAGATGTCGTGGAGCGGGATGCGATTGGAAGGCGGTTCCATTTCGATCCAATCGGCTGTCAACAGATACGTGTAAAATCGAATCAGCGGCCGCAATGCGGTTTCCGGGTGGTCTTTGAGGATACCTTGAAGAAATTCCGTGGCCTCTTTGTTCTGACCAGTCTCGATCTTGCAAATCGCGACATTGAACTTGAGAGAGGCAATCAGGTCAGCCGCTGATTGCTGGGCCTCCCGCACCGAAATGACTTGCTGAACTGGCCACAAGTTACGCCCCTTGCCGAACAAGAATGTTGGCGGCTGGGCGAGCGGCAAGGTTGTCAATAGCCCAGTCAACCGTTCTCGCTCACTGGCATCGATTAGGCTGGACCAGAGATGTATGGCGTGATCGTACTCATGGTTACCGTTCGCTAGCCATGCTAAGGCGGCAGCAGATTTCCATTCAGAGACTCCACTGCGTGCTGCCGCACGCTCAATCTCTTCAAACAAACGGGTAGCCTCTTGCGGGCGTCCGGTTTGCATCAGCAGAATCCCCTGCAGCAACTGGGCGTCTGGGTTTCGGGCGAGGTAAACGGGGTCTTCCTTAATAACTTCGAGCGATTGTAGAACAAAGCCTCTTTCATAAGAGCTCTGAGCAACTTCCAATCGATTGGCTCTCGGTTGCTCCAACGCCTGTTCGACAAACGTCGCAGCGCCGTCGACCATTGTCTTCAGTTGCTCTTGCATTTGAACTTGGCGACGCCGCATTTCCAACTCCTGATTCGACAGGTCTGATCGATTCGCGGTCAACTCGACATAACGGTTGACGGAGCGCAGTGCCAAATCCATACTTTTGAGTTGCAAATATACTGGAATTAATCTTAGGTGAACGGCAGGATTATTCGGTTCGATAATACGCGCCTGGTGAAACGCATGCAGGATCTGGTAGTGCCTCAATTGGTTTTGGAATTCCACTGAACCGTTGCGCGCGATTTCCGTCTCTAACAATTCAAGAATCGAGTAGGCATCTCCTAGAACAATAAAGGCCACGGCACTATCCGGATTTTGAGCCAAGCCTTGGTTGGCCTTGAGAATCGCACGATACGCTAACGATGCCATCGCCTCCGTACTGAGCCGAAGCTCAGGTTTCTGTATCGTCTTCAGGCAGTGGCGAGCTTCACGGACCGGATTGGGAACGTTCCGATTGGGCAACGAGAGATATTTCTGATAAAAGGACGGCGCACGTGGCCAATCGCGTGCGCCTTCGTTTGTCGACTCCGCAGAATCGGTTCCGAATGTTGCTTGGACCAAATCTAATCGGTGATCTTCAACGTATTTTTCCAGTTCGGGATCGTACTTTGTCAGCCGGCGCTGGTCTTCAACTCGCGGGTACATGTAGAAGACAGCTGTCACGGCACCCAAGTGGGTGCACACCCAGTCATCAGGAGTCAACAACAAATCCCAAAACGTCCGATAGTCGGGATTATCGCCCGTCAGTCGTGGAACGACGTGCGTGATGTCGAAGCGATCGAACGTCGACTTCCAGACTTGCTGCGAATTTTGGGTCTGGAGTGATCTCTTGGTGTTCCTGCGCAGTGAGCGTCGAGTCTCATCATGCAGTTTCAACAAGTCGTCTTCGCCACGTCCTGCATAGATTGCAACGCGATTGTCAACAAAAACTTTCTGACCAGTCCAAATCAAGACGTCACCCTGTTCCAGGCGAAAGTTGAATGGCCGGTCGTCAAACGAACCTATCAACTCTTTGCGATAGCCATCAATGACCGATCGCAAGTCGCGATCGAAACCGAGCCCCATACGTTGGCCATCCACTCCTGTCAAGCGGCCGCTAATTGCAAGAAAAGCCAATGTGAATAACGCCAAAACGGTGATCGCCCGACCCCCGCGAGAGAACAATAACTCGTTCAGTTCCACAGAATATGTCTGGCGGAAGTTGGTCCGATACCAATCCTGTGCGTTTAACGAGCCGATCACGCAGACGACAACACAGGCGGCCGCCAATTCATGTACGGCCGCCAGAGCCATAGCAACGAATCCGATCCAGGTGAAAAGATGAGCAAAACTTAGTTGAGATCGGTTCAGTATCAATGTCACTGCCGAAATCGCTAACACCAAAAGCCCAGCGACGACATGGACGTTGAGCGAGTTCCAGAATACCGTTCCGATAATCGGGAAATCGTTCAGTGCATCGACCGAAGGATTGGCCCCGTGATAGTCTCTCAGCACCGGATATTCCGTTGCGTACAAGTTGATCGGGGCAAGCAGGGAATTCCAACCAAACGGGTTCAGTAACGCTGTGACCACACAGGCTCCAAGAACCTTCCATAGTTGTTTGCGCCGTGCCGCATTAAGTACTCCCGGCCGATCTGCGAACGAACCGACTGTTTCCCCCAAGGCATACAAGAGCACTAGAATCAAGCCAAGAAACATTCGCTTGTCCAGATTACTCCACACAAGAAACAACGGCACCAACGACCATAAATGTTTGGACGCTCCCGATTCACGCCATTTGTGCAAAAACCACAAGGTCAATGTCAGACCCAGTAGCGTTGCCAAATCCGGACGTGCGGTGAACTGGGGATAACAGACAACCAGCGTCAAGCCGGCGCAAATAGAACCCCACCATGTCGAAATGTCTGGACGATTGATGTGTACGATGAAATAAAACGTTATGGCAGTCATAATCGCGGTCAGGACTGTTAATCCAACAGGCCCCTGGATCGAGTACACACCAGCTAACAAGAGGTCGAACAGCCACGACAGATTGACCCATGGTGTTTCCGTGGCGGTGAAAGAGAAGACGTCGTGCGATGGTGGTAGCCAAGGCCAACCTTGTTCCGCGATATATTTCCCTGTTTTCACGTGGACCAGGACTTCGGTCTCGCCGATTTGCGTAAAGCCGAATAGAAACGCTAACAGAATGACCGCCCAGGACAGCATGAAGTCACCACGAATGGCTTCGTCTTCGACAAGCTCAGGCGTCAGTGGCTCCCATGGGGGCAAACCATCTTCGGTCGTCTGATTGGCCGTTTCGGTTTGCTCAGTTGAAGGGGCTGGGCCGTCGTTGGGCGCCTGCTCTAGCCGAGATTCAGTTTCGTCGGCCACATCATTTCCCTTGATTTGATCATCCTGCTCGGGCGCCGCTTCTGAGCGGGGAATATCATCTTCAGGTGTGATCACTGGTCAACTCGAATTTCACAAGTATGTAAAAATTATGATATGCTAGCGGCTGACTTGAATTTTTCCGTATAGCGAACATTTCATGCTAAGCAGGTGAATCGAGACTGGTCAAGTACAGGTATGCCATTTTACAACTGCTGCAGAGAAATACGTCCGGCGGGCTCCGATTGTTTGTCGCCGAACGCAGAATTGCTACAGTTGGCGAAGACTGCCTGCGTTGCCGCGATTGGTAGAGGATACCGTCACTTGGACGGCGCTAGTTCGATTGACCTTGCCACGTAATCAAAGAAACTCAGCAATGGCGGTCCCGTTTTCAGTCGCAGACGTAGGACTACCACATGAAGTCGTGAACGTCTGTGTTGAATCGATTCTGAGTGCTTTGATGATTGTCACGAACAGATCGGTAACCAGGTAGGACTTACCCTTAGATTTACTTTCCTGATGTGTTCGTCATTCTGATGGACCTGCTGCTAGCGAGTCACCTGTCCAGTACGGCCGGCATTATTTGCAGAAAGTGGTTTCGACCGCGATTGGCGTTCGTCTGAATTTTCCCATCGGTACAACGTAGGGTCTCAGCCAGTTGTCCCGATGTTCTTAGGTCGTTTATCAGCGTCACCCACGGGCGGTCAATGGCCTGGCAGAATTCGCGGACGTCTTTCACGATTGACTCGATTTCTTCCTCCGCGACATCCTTCAAAACCAGTCTTTCATTGATTTTATCGAAATGCACATTAATCCAAACTATTAGGTCGTGAACCGAGTCATGACAGCCTGGAATGTCCGTCCTACGGCTGTTTCGTCAGACAGCTCAAGGGCCAAGTGTTACCAGACGAAGATGACGGTATCCTTAAGGCCTTGAATTGTGAGGTTCAGCTTTCATGTTAACGCTCGGTTTCTGGACGCTGAAGACCTCGAAAGATTGAGCGGCGCAGTGGGTTGTTTCGGCTGGTAAATTCGTCGACCGTTCCTTCGTCCAAGGCCATCACCATCTCGTGAAACTTGGCGTCCATGTCGTCTGAAAAATAAACAAGCAGCGCTTCAGGTGTGTGAGGCGCAATTGGCGAGCCCCATTCGGGCAAGTTCTGATGTGAGATGATGATGTGCTCCAGGCGAAGTAATATCTCGGGATCAATGTCAGAGATCGACTCGGCTTTCGCTCGTATCATGTCACGTCCTAACAGAATGTGGCCAATCAACCGGCCTTGTGCGGTATAGGTTGAACCTTGTGGCTGAAATTGCATTTCCTGCACCTTGCCGATGTCGTGCAGCATGGCTCCAGCTGCGACCAAGGACTTTGATAACGGGGGTTGCATGTTTGAATAGTAATCAATGTATTTGTTTGCCAGGTAGACCGCCGTACGCGTCACCGACAATGTATGTTCCAGAAAACCGCCGGCGAACGCATGATGATACCGCGCTGCAGCCGCAATTTGCTTAATGTCGTCAACGTGTTCTTTAAGCAGGTCGATGACTAGCCGCAGCAGTGGAGCGTTGCTGATCTCTCGATTGGCGATTTCGAGCAATTCTGCAAACATTTCATCAACGTTGAACCGCGTTTTCGTGTAAAAGTCGGATGCATCAAAGCCGTCCGCTTGGTCGGCTTCCTGAACCTCACGAATGCGGTCCAATTCAATCTGTGGACCATACTGGCTTTCTGTGAACCGGCATCGCAATTTGTAGAACTTGCCGATCTGCCATCGAGTTTCACACTCAGAAAACCAAGCAGAATCACTCCAGATCATAGCCGTGACAGTTCGTCTGCTCTCTCGAAATGAAGCACGGTAATAAGGCTTTCCGTCACGTGATTTGGTGCGGTCTTTGGCGACCAGTAGGGCGAAGCAGTCACCCAGCTGCCCGGGAGTGAATTCGCTCAGTCGAATAACGCGTATTTCCTGTTCCATACAAACGTGCTGCCGCAATGATTATCTGGGATTCTGTGAAAAATGATCGATTGCAATCGACCAATGTACTGAAGCAACCATCACACTTCAAAGGCTGCGGTTAGATTGCATGTTGCAGCAAGCTAACGTGACAACACGAAAGCCTTCTAGTTGCAAGTTCTGTTGCATAAAATACTTGTGTGTTCAAAAAAACTTTCACTTTAAAAATTGACCTCGCAGATTTCATTGTGAGTCGAAGACAGTCCTACATTAAGAGTGTCACGTCTTGAATTTGGAGACATTTGAGCCAATGTCAGTCACGATTACTGAAAAGGCCGTTACGGAGATGAAACGAGTTTTGACGGAGCAAAAGTTATCGGAAGACACAGTGCTTCGCGTCGGCGTTGCCGGAGGCGGCTGCAGCGGCTTTGAGTACCGTCTGGGCTTCGACGACAAGACCGATGAAGGCAGCGATGAACTTTCTGAGCAGCACGGTATTACTATTGCTGTCGACAAGAAAAGCGCGCTTTTCTTGGAGGGCACCACCGTCGACTTCTACGATGGAATTGAGAAACGTGGTTTCACGTTCAATAATCCGAATGCCGTCAAGTCTTGCGGATGCGGCAGCAGTTTTTCGGCCTGATCGAAATTCGTCACATGTTCTTGCCGGTCCAAGTTCTCACGTGCCAGTTTTTTTGGCGCGCTGATCGGCTACAAAGTTATGATGCTCAACTACGTGTGATAAAAGGCACGTGCTAGAACAGAATAACCGTTGATAGGAACAAACCTTCGCGTTCCAGGCTGGTGTCGTTGGATCGCGTCAGCACTGCACCGGCTTGTAAGTATGTACGCGCCCCGATCTTGCGCAGGTATTGTAGTCCGATGCCCCAGATTGGGGTTCCGTTAGGGGCTTCGTAGGCCACTTCGGGGATTATCGATTCGTCTTCATGGCGGCGGAACAATTGAGCCCCCAATGAAATACCGATCGTGTCATCGGGGGCACGGGTTCGAGCGATTGAGATCAGTGGATCCAGAACAAACGTGTTGCGCAGACGGTCAAAGTTTCCGCCACTGATGGAATTTCAACCGCTGGTTGCCTTGAAGACGTTGGCATAGAGCACGGCATATTCAACTGTCGTGCTACTATGAACCTCATCAGAGAATCTACGGGTAAAGGTACTTTCCACAACGTACAATTGACCGTCACCGCGACCGTCTTCGTCATCCCATTTGAAGAGTGCACGTCCGGTTAGAGTCAGTGGTCCAAACATTTGCGTCGCGCTGATGGCTGAGTAGGTGGCGTCACGGCCAGAATCACGCGAGTTCTGCAAATGTGCGTAAGTCACGTCGAATCGGGCGTGACGCAAATCAGCCGTCACATGCATTCCAGCGACATCGGCCGAAGTCCCTGGAAAGGCATCAACGTCGTCGAATGCGTAGAATCCTAGCACGTTTAAATTGCTGAACGGCGGGATTAGTAATGTATTCTTGTTGACGGCTACGCCGGTCATGTCGTCATTGATTAGTAGAAAGTTATGTAACGCGAAAGGAAATTTTCCCGCGACAACATGAATGTCACGCGGCATGAACTCATCGTCGAACAGGCTGCTGAAGATACTGAACACTTCACCCTCGATCCACCAGCGGTCTGGGATCAAGGTCGATTTGTCCTGGTAGCCGGCTGGGTCGCTGAGTTGATAAAACGATCCACCGCTGTTCTTGCGACCTAACGGACGAAACTGCACATGAGCTCGCTCGGTTCCAGTGATCCTGAGATCCAATTCGATGAACAGTTGATGGCCTACTCCGTCCTGTCGCCGATCGCCTTCTGCCAACACAATGCCGAAGACCTCATAGCTGCCGTAGCCGACGAAACGCGGTTCCCACTGAAATCCCTCCTCACCGAACCATTTCAGTCCTTGCCACGGATGAATGGGATCGGATTCCAGAAATTGTTGAAATGCAGTTATCGGACGAGGTTTGCTCCAGCATTCCGGAAGCCGCAGAACTGGGGAGTGTTGCACCTCGTCGTCTTCCGGACCGTACCATTGGTCGCCTGCGGGTTCGTATAGATACGAACCGCCGTGCCAACGTAATTCATCTTTCAGCGACGGAAGCGGTTCATCCGAGACAAGAACGCTCTCTATAACTTCGCTGGAATCCAGTGCGTCGTTCGGTGTCTTGGATTCAGCAGTCGTTTTGTGCGTCGACGACTGCTGAGCGCAAACTGTCAATGGCGTCAGGAAAATGAACGCAACGACGACAACTAACAACAATTGGAAACAACCCTTCATCGCGTCATAACCAGCGCCATTGCCGATCTCTTGAGGACGGATTTCAAGAAAACGGTTGCGCAGAAAGATGATGTGTCGGAGGCATTTCTTT
>Ga0310123_10001285_pt1 | contig 21087 bp, 17 predicted proteins | sample CB6_AW_1057_MG_FD_203505 | JGI IMG/M metagenome (GOLD analysis project Ga0310123, IMG submission 203505) | Marine microbial communities from Western Arctic Ocean, Canada - CB6_AW_1057 | ecosystem: Environmental > Aquatic > Marine > Oceanic | place: Canada: Western Arctic Ocean | collected... | reverse complement strand
CTTCGCCAGGTACTGCTGGTGGTACTCTTCGGCGTAATAGAACTCTGGCACATCGACAATCTCAGTCGTGATCGGCGTATTACGCCCAGCATCGGCTAGCGCACACCGGTAAACTATGAGCGTCGCTTCGGCTTGGTGCCGCTGGTCCGCGTCATAAACGTAAATTCCTGAGCGATACTGAGTGCCGACATCGTTTCCCTGTTGCATACCTTGAGTCGGGTCGTGTGATTCCCAGAACGTTCGAAGCAGCGCCTCATACGTGATAACCGCCACTTCAAAGACTATTCTGACAACCTCGTTATGGCCTGTGCGTCCGGTACAAACCTCCGAGTACGTCGCATTCGGCGTTGAACCTCCAGCGTAACCGACCATGGTCGAGTACACACCAGGTAGGCCCCAGAATACCTTCTCCCCTCCCCAGAAACATCCAAGACCGAACATGGCTAGCTGGAACCCGGCTGGGAACGGTGGCACCAAACGGTTCCCACTCATGAAATGCGTTTCGGGCACATACATCGGCTCGGCATGGCCTGGCAGGGCTTCCGATGAGCTAGGCATCTCGGTCTTGTTCATCAGACAGCCTCCTAATAGTCACCGCCGCATAGCCTACACGATTGTAGTCGGTACTCGACCTGATGACCTTAAAGATTTGAATCTCTCTCGACTCTGGGCCGTTCGATAGACTCTTCCTCGCGCGCTCGTACACAAAGATAATAGCCGCTGCTGTTTCTGACCCAAGCGTCGTGTATCGAGAGTCGTAGCGCAAGGTATAATCCAAAGACGCTAAGCTCAATTACTCAATGTTCTTGACGACCGCTCTGCGCGCCCATACGTTTACTAGTCTGGCATTGATTATTGTCAGCTTGATCACCGGGCCACTCAGCGCTCAGACCCCACCACCGTCGTTGATCGTCATCCTTGTGGTGGACCAGATGCGAAGTGACTCGTTCGAACGCTACGGTGATCAGTGGAATTCAGGCCTTCGTCGCCTGCTTGACGAAGGCGCTGTCTTTCGCGAGGCCAAGCATTCATACTTCGGCACGTTGACCTGCGCTGGCCACGCAACAATTGCGACCGGCACCCTTCCGCGTGCACACGGCATGATTCTGGACGGCTGGTGGGACCCTGTGGCGGGACAGCGCATCCGCTGCACGGCCGACGACAACGTCGTGACCATATCCTATGGGCCTGGCGCCAGGGAACAGCACGGCCCAGCAAGCATGTTGATGCCGACCCTGGCCGACGAGCTCCGTCTGCAGAACGACCCGCCAGCACAAGTCGCAGCCTTTGCCGTAAAAGCGCGTGCCGCCGTGCCTTTGGCTGGCCAGGGCGGTAACGCTGTTGCATGGTTCGATGCGGGAAACGTCTGGACAACGTCCACGGCATTCACGGACGCACCGGTTCCATTCATCGCCGACCACATCCTGGCTCATCCAGTTGAAGATGCCCTAGGGCGCGTGTGGACACCCTTGCCTGACCCGGCGAGGACAGCTCCAACGCAATATGAGAGCTTCGCACATGCCCTGGGTGACAGGTCCGACCGAGAATTTTACAACGCATGGCGGCGTAGTCCGTGGGCAGACGAATACGTGGCCGGTCTCGCTAGCGCATCGGTAGATGCTCTTTCGCTGGGCGCCGGCACGGGTACGGACTACCTAGCTGTGAGCTTTTCTGCTCCCGATTACGTAGGCCACGACTTCGGTCCACACAGCGCCGAAGTTCGGGACATTTATCTCCGGCTCGACCAAACAATTGGCCACCTCCTTGACCATCTTGATCGCAAAGTGGGACGAGACCGGTACGTCGTCGCTCTATCAGCAGACCACGGACTCGGGCCGGTCCCCGAGCATGCCACCGAAATGGGAATCGATGCTGGTCGGATCAACCGCCGCGACGTAATCACCCACGTTAATAACAAACTCGAATCAATTTTCGGACCCGGCGAGTACGCCGTGGGGATGACTCATATCGAGTTCTACTTCGCTCCAGGCGTCTACAACCGAGTGCTCGAGAACCCAAAAGCACTGGCAGCAGTTATCGGAGCCCTCGAACAATATCCCGGTATTGATCGCGTCTACCGTGGTGAGGAGCTTCAAACTGGCCCATTCAGCGACAAGATCACCCGACAGGTCGCGCGCAGCTACTACCGCGGGCGAAGCGGTGATTTAGTCATCGTTCCGAAACCCTACTGGTACACATGGATCCGTGCCGCCGATCATGGTACTGGCTATGATTACGATACACGTGTACCGCTCGTACTCGCGGGCCCAGGTATTATTTCTGGACTTTACTCGAGCATCGCAGCGCCTGAGGATCTCGCTCCGACTCTAGCCTTTCTAGCTGGCATCACACTCGCCAGACCAGATGGCCGGGTGCTAATTGAAGCACTTACTGACTACAACCGGCGGTAGTAGCACGTGACGATCTCCAACTCGATCGTCAAGAAGGTCATTACCACTACCCAGGGAAGATATCTCCTACGCCTCCCCGACACCGAAGGGCCCCACCCGCTTCTCATCGGCTTCCATGGTTACGGGGAAAACGCCGACGTGCATCTGCGTCAGCTTGAACGGATCCCCGGTGCAGCAGCATGGTTGGTGGCCTCCGTACAGGCGCTGCATTGGTTCTACGATCGAACACACCAACACGTCGTCGCAAGCTGGATGACCAAGCTTTGCCGGGAGCAGGCAATTGTCGATAACTTGCGGTATATCGAGCGAGTGGTCACGGAAATCTTGGAACACCACGACACCAATGGTCGCCTGGTGTATGAAGGGTTTTCCCAAGGCGCTTCAATGGCCTACCGCGCCGCTTCTGCCATCAGGCATCGGTCGGATGGCCTCATTGTGTTGGCAGGGGACATTCCGCCAGAACTTCGGGAAGCAGGTAGCCTCGACCTACCACCGACACTAATCGGACGAGGAGTCCGCGATGAATGGTTCACGCAGGAGCGCTACGACGCCGATGTGTCGTTCCTCGCGTTATGCGGCGTGACGGTCGATCCGGTGGTATTTGACGGCGGCCACGAGTGGACCGACGAGTTTCGTTCAGCCGCGGGGAAACTTCTCGCCTCCCATATCCAGCCTTCCTGACTGCAGCCAGTGGAAATAGACACTGCGGACTAAAGACCCTTTCAAAATGTGTTTCCACCGGCCCGACCATCGTTCACGCGCGGCCTGTCGATGCACCTGTCCATAGAGGCACGCTCGCGCCTGAGTGTCGCCTCTGTCTCCGTTTTCATTTTCACAAACCGATAATTTTTGGCTCGGGCTGACCGTCCGATGGCGTCACCGCCGTCCGGTCTAACACGAATCGATAGGTTGTCCGAAGGAGTAACCCGTGAGTATTGCCGTATTGTACGAGCATCCCGAGTGGTTTCAGCCGTTGTTTGACTAACTGGAACGTCGTCGACTTCCGTTCGTCCGGCTTCATGCTGGCGAGCTAACCTGGTCAGCTGCGGAACAGCCAAAGTTCTCGCTCCTGGTCAACCGAATGAGTCCATCGGCGTACCTGCGCGGTAATGCCCATGCAATCCATGCTACCGCTTCGTTTCTCAGGTACGTCGAGTCGTAGGGTGTGTCAGTCGTGAACGATTTACAGACCTACCGGATCGGGACCTCGAAATCGGCACAACTCGATCTTTGCGAGCGTGTACGGGCTCCGTATCCGGCCACGCGGGTAATTAATTATCCAAGCAAGGCTCTCACCGCCGTGCAAGGGTTGCGCTTCCCGATTGTCGTTAAACCGAACATTGGCAATAGCGGCGCAGGAGTCACTTGATTTAATACCTTGGAAGATCTTTTGCGAGCCGTTCGTACCAGTCAACTCGACTTTGGCCTAGACCACACTGCACTCGTGCAGGAAGGCATCACCAGTCCAGATAAATCAATTACGCGTGTCGAGTTAATCGACGGTGAGCCGTTCTATGCAATCCGGAACACGCCACCGGCGGGTCACGGGTTCAATCTTTGCCCGGCCGACATCTATCAGGAGCCAACAGACCCGTCATCCGCTATTTCTACCGGGCAACCCCTTGCCAACTTCTGTCCCACGAAGCCAACCATCGCGATTGAACACGTCAATATCTATGACGGTATGCGGGAAGTTGTAACAACAATCGCGAGAACTGCTGGTCTCGATGTGTGTGGGGTTGATTACATCGTCGACGAACGTGACGGTCAGCCATACGTTTATGACGTCAACGCACTCTCAAACTTCGTCACAAATGCCCACGAGATCCTTGATTTCGACCCCCTCGTGCGGCTCACAGACTTTATCGAGTTGCGCTGGAAGGCAGCCATAGAATCCAAACAAGGGCTCGTTTCTAGTCTCTCTCCCTAGTTGCCGCGAGAAACAACAAAGGAACACTACGGAATATTAAACCGCGTGATCGCTGTGTTAGAAATGCTTAGGATTATTTCTTTTCCTTAAGACTTGCCCCGGTCGCGCATCAACAAATCGGCCATCCTGGCGGACGACGATACCGTTCACGACAACCGCATCGATTCCCTCGGCCAGCTGATGCGGATTCGTATAGGTCGCTCGATCCTGGATCACAACAGGGTCGAAGATAACTATGTCAGCCCAAGCACCAACCCGTAACACGCCACGGTCTTGCAGGCCAAACACCGCCGCCGGTAGCGATGTCATCGACCGCACGGCGAACTCTAAGAGCACGACCTCGCGGTCGCGAACGTAGCGGGCCAGTTTTCGTGCGAAAGCTCCGTAGTTGCGCGGGTGCGGCCGACCGTCACCCATCGGCACGAGACCGCCATCACTCGAGGTCATCGTGTAGGGCTGTTGCATGATGTGAGCGATGTCACGCTCAGACATGTTGAATGAGATAATCGAAACCCGGCCACGGGCGATAAGGTCGAGTGCCGTCTCGACAGCCGGTCGGGCCCGCTCCTCGGCAATTTCTAAGAGCGTCCTCCCCTCTAGCTGAGGATCGGCCTGGTAGAAAGCCACAACGATCGCCTCAGCACCACCACGACGCCGAAGGTTCTCACGCATTGCCCTAACAATACGTATCCGAGTCTCCGAATCGGCAAGTCGTCGTCTGAGCTGGTCTGGACCACCCGCTTGTGCCCAACGCGGCAGGAGCGCTGCCGACAGACCGGTAGACGACGCTTCATACGGGTACTGGTCGGCATACACTTCAACTCCGCGCCGCCGTGCCTCATCGAGCCGAGTCGTCGCGGCAACTGAAAGCCCCCAGTTATCAGGCCCCAGTGCCTTCATGTGGCTAACAATGCCGAGCATGCCGTTTGCTTCAGCAATCTCAATCACCTCATTCACCGCGGCAACGAGGCCGACCGTATAGTTGGACTCGTCACGAATGTGGCTTGTATAAAGACCGCCGAATTCGGCTACGACCGACCCGAGTGCAACAAGTTCCTCAGTTGTCGCATAGCTGCCCGGCGCGTAGAACAGACCACTGGAGAGCCCGTAAGCGCCGGCCTCCATACCGCGACGCACGAGCCGTTGCATCTCGACCATTTCCTCTTCGGTCGGTGTGCGGTCGGCCATTGCGAGCACAGCACGCCGCACCGCGGCATGGCCGATCAAGAGTGCGACATTTAGCCCAAGACCATTTGACTCCAACAACAGGCGTTGTTGATTCAAATCAACTGGTCCCCCACCGTCAGGATTAGCGACGATGGTAGTAATCCCCTGCGCCAGCAATGGTTTTCCCTGACCAAGCCCCTCACGCGCCAGGCCCTCGCCGGCATGTGAGTGAACATCAATAAATCCTGGTGTTACGAGCTGATCGCCGGCATCGATCCGGCGTTCGGCCCTGGCATCGCCCAACACCCCAATGGCCGCTATCCGGCCATTACGAATGCCGATATCGGCTCGACGCCACGGGTTGCCCGTACCGTCCATTATCCGGCCGTTGATGATTAGGAGATCAAAGGGCGGGTCTTGGGCGGTTACGACACGACCGCCTGCGTAGGCAGTGATGACCGCCAGAATCAAGACTACTGACCAGCGGAAACAACAATCCCTCATGGCCTGCCATCATACCAAGTTCAGTCTTGGGACACGGTTTGAGCGATAGCATTTAGAGCTGAGATTTCCTAGTTCCCTGGGGCAATGGTCACAGCGTCAAGAAAGGGCATCATCTTTCGCAGAGTATCGCCCACCTGCTCGATCTGCTGGGTCTGCTCTTGCTTGCGGACCTCATTGAACCATGGGCGACCGTTCGCGTCTTCCGCGATCCAGTTCTTAGCATAGGTGCCGTCTTGGATCTCGGCTAACATTTTTCGCATTGCTTCTCGAGTCGCATCAGTGACTACGCGGGGCCCGCCTGTGTAGTCGCCGTGCTCAGCCGTATCACTAACCGAGTAACGCATGTAGTTCAGGCCACCGCGGTACATCAGATCAACAATCAGCTTCAACTCATGCATGCACTCGAAGTAGGCAATTTCCGGTTGGTAACCCGCCTCGACCAGCGTTCCAAACGCCGCTTTGACGAGCGCGCTCACTCCGCCGCACAGCACTGCCTGCTCACCGAACAGGTCAGTTTCCGTTTCCTCCTTAAAGGTTGTCTCGATGACACCCGCACGGGTCACACCCAGCCCTTTTGCATAGGCCAAGGCTAGCGCTTTCGCGTCACCTGTGGCATCTTGCTCAACCGCTAATAGTGCCGGTGTCCCACCACCTTCAAGGTAGACCTCCCGCACTCGATGCCCAGGAGCCTTCGGGGCAATCATTGAAACGTCAACATCGGCCGGCGGAGTAATCGTCTTAAAACGAATGTTGAAACCATGGCCAAACATAAGCATCTTGCCAGCAGTTAAATGCGGAGCAATCGAGTCCTGATAAATCCTCGGTTGGGAGGTATCCGGCGCCAGAATCATGACCACGTCAGCCCACTTCGCTACTTCAGCGACCGATGTGACCTCCACGCCCGCTGCTTCGGCTTTCGCCCGCGACTTGCTACCTTCGTGGAGCCCTACCTTTACGCTAACCCCACTATCCTTCAGGTTCAGTGCGTGCGCATGTCCCTGTGACCCGTAACCGATTATTGCTACTTTCTTCGCCTGAATCAGTCCTATATCCGCAGAATCGTCGTAGTAGATCTTTGCCATTCGTCAACGCCTCAAAAGAATGAAAAATTAAATGAACCATCATTACACCGAATACGAAACGTTGTTGTCGTCGGTTGGCGTTTCGTCTCCCAACCCACCCACACGCTCGGCTACGTCACCTAACCCTCCGAGTCTCGGCCCGCGCGCCATGGCCACACATCCAGTACGCACCATCTCGATGACGCCATACTGCTTGAGCACCTCGACCAAGCCATCTATCTTGTCCTCGGTGCCCGTCGTCTCGATGATTACCGAATCCGGCGCGACATCTATCACCCGAGCGCGAAAGACGTCCACGAGCTGCATGATGTGCGTACGCGTCTCAGGTGTGGCCGAAACCTTGATCATCGCCAGGTCGCGTTCCACCGACGGTCGCAGTGTGATGTCATCGACTCGCAGCACATTCACCAACTTATAGAGGTTAGCCTCAAGGCGACGCGCACCATGTTCGTCCGTGTCGACAACAATTGTCATTCGCGACACTCCAGAAGTTTCAGTATGACCAACCGTGAGCGACTCGATGTTGAACGCACGGCGCCGGAAAAGTGAAGCGACCCGATTTAGTACTCCAGGGAGGTTCTCGACGTAGACGGCGAACGTATGGCGCATGACTGTATTTCCTGTCCTTAAGTGAGCATCGGAGGAGCGACCAAGACACTGCTCATTTTCTTACGTGTCCGCCGCGGTCTCTACGATCGGGCTCGGTCGTCGGATCATGTCATCGAGATCAGCACCAGCAGGTACCATAGGAAACACCGAATCTTCTTGTTCGACCTTGAAGTCGAGTACCACGGCGCCAGCCTGCTCACGTGCTGCCTCGACTCCAGGCACAACGCCAGCACGCTCCGTCACCGCAATGCCGCTTAGACCGTGGGCCTCAGCCAGCTTTACGAAGTCGGGATTAAGTAGCGGTGTCGCAGCATACCGTCGCTCATAAAAGAACTCCTGCCACTGCCGCACCATGCCGAGATAACCGTTATTAATGATCGCAATATTCACCTTCAACTGCTCCTGCGCGATCGTCGACAGTTCAGCCTGGGTCATCTGAAAGCCACCATCGCCAACAACAGCCCAGACCTCTTTCTCAGGACACGCGAACTTTGCACCGACCGCCGCGGGCAACGCGAAGCCCATCGTGCCGAGCCCACCTGAAGTAATAAGTGACCGCGGATGTTCATGCTTGTAGTACTGCGCCTCCCACATTTGGTGCTGACCGACGTCGGTCACAACAATGGCGTTCCCCTCAGTCACTCGCCAGAGATCGTTGATGACATGCGCAGCGTAGAGGTGCCCATTATCGGGTAGGTTCTGGATGTCTCGTACCGCTACATTACCCTTCATCTCATCGATCGTCCCGAGCCACGCCGATCGGTCACCTTTCGAGATATGCGGCAGCATTTCCTCAAGCACGCTGCGCAGGTCACCGGCCAGTGCCACATCAACCTTGACGTTCTTATTAAATTCGGCCGGGTCGATATCGATATGGATTTTCTTGGCGTTCGGTGCATAAGTTGCCAGATTGCCTGTAACCCGATCATCGAACCGCATGCCAAACCCCAGCAATAAGTCCGCTTCCTGAATCGCTGAGTTCACCCACGCCTCGCCATGCATTCCCATCATGCCAAGGTTCAACGGATGCTGCGCCGGTAGAGAGCCGATTCCCAAGAGTGTCATTGCGACCGGAATATTGGCATGTTCGGCTACAGCACGCACGACATCCATCGCACCCGACAGCATGATGCCGTGCCCAGCGAAGATAATGGGGCGCTTGGCATCGTTGATCATGTCAATCGCCTGCTGGTAGACCTCGCGGGTCGCACGTAAATCAGGGCGATAGCCTGGCAACTTCACCTCCGAGTCGTCCCACTCAACCTCGCAGCTCGCCTGTTGTGCGTCCTTTGTAATATCGATCAATACTGGTCCAGGCCGGCCGGATTTTGCGACGTAGAACGCTTCCTTGACTGCCCTAGCAACGTCCTGCGCCCTGGTAATCAAGTAGTTATGTTTCGTAATCGGTAAAGTCACACCTGTGATATCAGTTTCTTGGAACGCATCAGAGCCGATCAACTTACTGCCGACCTGTCCAGTGATACAGACAATCGGCGACGAATCCATCATCGCCGTCGCGATACCGGTCACCATGTTGGTCGCCCCTGGTCCAGACGTAGCAATCGCCACGCCGACACCACCACCCGCACGCGCATAGCCGTCGGCCATGTGTGTCGCACCCTGCTCGTGACGAACGAGCACATGCTTCACCGGAAACTCGAGTAGCGCGTCATAAGCGGGCAGAATGGCGCCGCCCGGATATCCAAAAACGGTCGAAACACCCTCACGGCCTAAAGCTTCCCAGAGAATCTGGGCACCTGTTCGTTTCATGCCTGCCTCCACTGGCGCCAAGTGCCAGCGTGCTCAATTGGCCTAGATTACGTGACCGCCCCGGTCGCCGCCGAAGTAACCAGTCGAGCATATTTTGCCATCACACCGGTTGTGTAGCGTGGCGCCAGCCGCTGCCACGACTGCACCCGCTTCGCGATTTCACCGTCGCTTAGTTCCACGTTGAGCACGCGTTTTTCAATATCAAACACAACAATGTCACCATCTCGAACCGCTGCGATCGGCCCACCGTCAACAGCTTCCGGTGCAACATGGCCAGCCATCAAACCACGTGTCGCACCAGAAAATCGCCCGTCGGTGAGTAGCGCGACGGAGTCGCCTAGCCCAGCACCCACAATGGCCGCCGTCACGGTAAGCATTTCGCGCATCCCGGGCCCACCCTTCGGCCCCTCATTTCGAATGACCACCACGTCACCAGGCACAATTCCACCCTGCCCAACCGCGTCAAATGCAGCCTCTTCACTGTCGAAAACCTTGGCCGGACCACGGTGGTGAATCGTGGTGTAGCCGGCTACCTTCACCACACAGCCATCCGGAGCAAGATTCCCGCGCAATATGACCAGCCCCCCGGTAGGCTTGAGTGGGTTGTCAAGCGGCTTTACCACTTCCTGGCCTGGCGTCTCTTGAGCATCAGACGCTTCATCCCCAAGCGTTCTACCCGTCACCGTAAGCGCATTTCGGTGCAACAAACCGGCATCGAGGAGTCTCTTAGCCACCAACGTGATACCACCGGCGCGATAAAGATCGGTTGCCACGAACTTCCCGGCCGGCTTGAGATCAGCGAGTACAGGAACCTGACTACTGATCCGGTCAAAATCTTCTAACGTAAGTGAAACCTCCGCTTCGTGGGCGATGGCAAGTAGGTGCAATACCGCGTTCGTCGACCCACCGGTAGTCGCCACTGCTGCGATGGCGTTCTCAATTGCGTCCTTTGTCAGAATCTTCCGTGCGGTATCGCCTCGGCTGAGCACTCCCATTACAAGTTGACCCGCCCGTTCCGCCACCGCATCCTTGCCGGCGTCAGTCGCCGGTACACTCGCTGAGCCCATTGGCGAAATGCCAAGGAACTCGCAAACCGTTGCCATCGTGTTCGCTGTGAACTGTCCGCCGCACGCACCGACCCCAGGACACGCCTGGTCCTCCAGTGTTTTCAATTGTGTGTCGGTAATCTTGCCAGCCCCGTGCGCACCCACCGCTTCAAAGACGTCCTGAATCGTGACGTCGTGCCCTTCCCAGGTGCCTGGTGCAATCGAGCCACCGTACAGGATGACGCCAGGAATGTTGAGCCTCGCCAACGCCATCACCCCGCCTGGAATTGTCTTATCGCAACCGACCAGCACGACTACCCCATCAAATTGATTTCCACGGACAACCAACTCGATGGAGTCAGCAATCACCTCGCGACTAACCAGGGAGGCGCGCATCCCTTCACTGCCCATCGTGATGCCATCGGAGATCGACACCGTGTTGAACTCCATCGGTGTGCCACCCGCTTCACGGATGCCACGCTTGACATGGTCAGCAAGTTCCCGAAGATGGAAATTACACGGACCAATCTCGATCCAGGTGTTTGCCACGCCGATCAGCGGCTTCTGTAGCGCAGCGTCATCAAACCCGACGGCCTTGAACATCGCTCGAGCGGGTGCTCGGCTCGGCCCTTCGGTCAGCGCAGCACTTCGACGAGTGGCGGCCGTGGTACTCATCAGATTTCCCATTCCTTGTAGGCACAATTACGAAAAAAGGTCATCACCCGCTTCTGGATGATGACCTGAGTCTTCAATCTCATCTGGACAACGGCTACATCATCCCGCCCGTGCCGCCCGACACGGCTACGTCGGCATCAACAGTGACCACGCCGCTCCCAGCCACCACGAGTGACGAGTGCGACATCACCAGATCGCGTCGAGAGCCAAGAAGCCGGTCAACGGCAAGAAACATCGCAGTCTGTGCCGTGTAGGCCACAGGCAGGAGCCCAGCTTATAACGCGGTCAGTATAGTTACCAAATTTATAATTCTTACATTTATATAATATTTAATAATGATTTTAACAATCGTGACACCTAAGTTCATCGAAAATATCAGCCTGTTTGTCTGGATTCGCTCTAGCGAAGTCGATTAAGCACCGAACAGCCTTGCTTATGTCGGGTAGCCCGTGTTGTTGAACCATGTCTTCCAGGAATTTCACCTTGGCCGATTCCAGCGTAATCGGATGGGATTTGCCGTCCTTCATGAGACCTCCTGTAAAGTGCCGTTGTTTGTCCTAACCAGTTTCTCGGTTGAAACTGGCATCAGCTATAAGGGCAGGTATCATTGGATTGTTGGTGTCGAATGCCAACGGGCTCCAGTCGCACTGTCGATCTGGGAAACCTAGAAAGGGGTCGGGATGCAAAGCCGAGTAGTCACGATCGGAATCTTCGGTATTCTGTGGGGTGCCGCCCTAAGCGTCGCTCAAGTTGGAACACCGCAGGATTCCTTGAGGGAACTCGAGGCACTACGAGTCGAGGTGGCAATGGCAAGAAACCCGGGAGCCGCCCGTCGCGGGCTAAATGCCGACTTCGTCCGCGATACCGTTGAAGAGCGCCTTGACCAGCTCGACATCGAACCGTTACCCGACGAAGAGCCCAGCGGAACTGCCTACCTCTCCGTGACTCTGAACCCAGCGCGGATCTCCGACGGCTTCGCTGTGAGCCTCATACTACAACTCTTCCAGTCTGCCACACTAACCAATGGTGAGACAGTAATGGCCTCAACCTGGCATGTACACTCACTTGGAATCAGCGACGTGGAAGACCTCCAAGACTACGTCCGTAATGCTCTACGGAATCATTTAGAGACACTCGCTTCAGCGCATCGTGGGGCAAATCGGAGGTAGTGATGGGAGCTGAGAACCCTCGTGTGACCCTTTAAACCTCAAACGCGCGGTCGAACACTGGATGGTAGGCGACAGTGCCCACCACACCCTGGAGTGCTTCGGCTTTCAGTTCCTTGACAAAGAAGCAGACATCAAGCTTCGGGTCAGCGTAGTGCAAACCCAGCGGGGCAACAGGCTGGAAACCAAATTTCGGGTAGTAATCAGGGTGGCCGAGCACAAACACTAGGTCAGTGCCTGCTTCCTGACACGTCTTGAGCCCCTTCTCCACAAGCTGCCGACCGATTCCTTGCCGTTGGAATTTTTCTTGCACGGCCATCGGCGCCAAACCCATTATCCGAAGGTCTCCTCCCCTGCCTCCAATTGTCACGGGCGAGAAGAAGATGTGGCCAACAATCGCGTCGTCGACCTCAGCGACCATTGAAATCGCCGGAATCGCTTCACTGCGAAGCGCATCCACCAACCGTGCTTCTGCGTCGGTGGCAAACACGTCCTGATTTAACTCAAACACCGTGCGGTGGTCATCGTCTCGCTCCGCTCGGATGGTCACCATCGATCTGTGCTCTCTAGTTTCAGGGAAACTGCACCTGTATCCACTCTAATGCATCCATGACGTGAGTCGAGCCAGGCCAACGGGAGCCTTTTGAGACAAGGCTACACCGAAACCACGGTCCGGAACGCGTCAAGCCAGGCCTGGGCCATGAGATAGTTGCCCGCCGGCGCCGGATGCACACCATCCGGACACCAATGCTCCACCGGGGCCTTCTCCAATGCTTCATCGAAGATCGACTGATACGGAATCCAGACTGCCCCGTAGTCATCCGCGACCCGCCTAGCGGCCGCTTGGTAGCCAGCATAGGCCGAATACCACGCATCAGCTAGCGCCGTGCCACCCGTGACGGCAAACGGCTCACCGATGATGAGGGTAACGTCCGGCAGTGTTGCCCGTGTCCGGTTCAGTAACGCACGATAGTCCCGTTCGTAGATCTCCGCTGTCCCGTCGTACCCGTTGCTCAATGTGTGCCAGAAATCGTTCACGCCAATGAGGATGCTGAGAACGTCGGGCCGGAGGTCTAGACAGTCCTGTTGCCACCGCGCCGCTAACTGGAAAACTTTGTCGCCACTTACTCCACGGTTATAGCAATGCCAAGGGCTACCGGGCCCACTTCCAAGCAATTCACCCGTGGCCATGCCCGCATATCCACTGCCGAGACCCGTAGGATGGTTAGGGTCGACTCGGTCACGATTCCGGCCGGCGTCGGTGACCGAATCACCTTGAAAGACCACCACCCTAGCGTCAGGAGAATAAGCCTGTCCTTGAACGCCACCATCCGAAGATCCCTCAGACAATACCGGCGGCCAGGTCGCCACCAGACCGACAGTAAGCGTCACTCGCTCTAGGAATCGACGGCGACCGACGCTTGAAGGGTAACGCGCAAGAGTGCTGAAACGCATGAAAGACCGCCTCCTTGCCCAAGGGATTATGGCACAAGCACCATGCAACCTCGACGCGGCCTGTATCTAATAGCGGTAGAATCCTGGCCTCAAACGGAATTGTGTTAAGTGCTAAAAAACGTTTTATCGGTTACCACACCCGTCTGATCGCTGTCGCGGTCCTCTGTTCCGCCTGCGGAGGAGGCGGTGGAGTCAGCCCAACCGCGCCAACGCCGGTTTCTCCACAGAAGACCATTACGAGTTTTTCTACGAGCGCGTCAAGAACCACCCTGGCGATTGGACAATGGGCGACCCTCACAGCCACCGCCGTCTACAGTGATGGCACATTTGCGCAGATTCCACAAATTGACATAACAGGAGTTGCATGGGTCTCGAATGATGTGTCTGTAGCCGGGATAGAACCGAGCCAGAACCCTTCGGATGGTTGGAACCAAGTAAGAGCCAAGGCACCGGGCACAACCACGATCACCGCGACCTATAGGGGACGGACCGCGTCTGTCAGCATTACGGTCACTCCAACAAGGACTGTGGTCGGATGGATTGGAAATTTGTTGCAGGAAGGGTGGATTGAAAACGCCGTAGTGCGTATCGGCAACACCGCTGCCGTAACGTCGGATGCCAACGGTCGATTTGAAGTCGCCGTCGAACAGACAGGCATTTTCCCGGTTGTTATCCAAGCGAACGGGTTTCATGCAAGTGAAAGTGAAATCGAGGTTCAGTCCTCACTCACGATCGCACGACGCGATCTTCTCACTACCAACACAGACTATTTCGACTTAGCTTTCTTCGATCATGTCTTTCGTGACAAGGGGACTAGGGGCACCCGACGATGGGTTGCGACACCCACAGTGGAGATCTGGGCCAAGGAAATGAAGTGTCTTGAAACCAATGATGATGGCAAGCACTGCCAGAAGTTTGAAGCAACTGGCACCGCCACGCCTTCAGAGTTTGAAACAACTATTCGGAGTGTCGTCGCCACTGACATTCCATCACTAACAGGCGGTGTAATTAGCGGCATCAGCGTTATAACCAAGAACCACGCTGCCGGGACAATCCTTGAAATGGATTCCTGCGGTCAGCCCAACAAAGTCAAAGTCGTTTACATGACGGCCGGAACCACAGATTTCAGCGGTCGCTATTCCTATGCAGCTTCTTGCAGCTACTCAAGCGGCGAGATGGTGGGTAGTGAGGTCCACATGGCGTGGACTGATGACGTTGGAACTTACCGGCATGAGTTGGCGCACACCCTCGGTTGGAGTCATCCTGACGGCTATGACAGCATTCCTAAACCGTCAGTTATGGACCTTGACGCCATCATCACCGGGTGGGACACAAAACACGGAAAAGTCCTCTATCGGCGTGCGGCCGGCAGCACGTCACCAGACAGAGATCCTTCCGGTAAGACAATTAACGACCTGCAGGCAATGCATTGGACTCTCGGAATAAGACCGAAACTACACCGAGAGTGGCCTGCGTCGGCGAGGGGGCAGGGAGTATTCCGCTGGCCCTTGATTACCTGGATAGAGCACTAGCGCCATGTTGGGGTTCAGGCGCGACTGTGCTCTCGGCTTCATCACCAGGCTGTTAGCATCGGAAGTCTAGAAGTCAGGCATCGAGTGAACGGAGCTCCAAAACCGGGATGATAAAAATGTGGCAACTCAGATGGTGGTTTTCTGGCGTCCCTTGTAAGATCGAGGACGCAAAGAGTGCGCCCGTAGCTCAGTTGGATAGAGCATCGGCCTTCTAAGCCGAGGGTCGCAGGTTCGAATCCTGCCGGGCGCGCCATTAACCCGGGCAAATTAGGTGTAGCGACAACACGGATACTACCTGTGCAGGATTGTGCACCGGCATTGATGGCATGGACAGCCCTTTAGCTCGTTCCGTATCCTGTTTCAACGCGATCCTCTATCGAGCAATGATTTCGATTAAGTGACCGAAGGCCGTTTGAATGCTCCCACCTAAAGGATTCCTTACACTGAAACAGCTTGCTGCGCTGGTCAAGAAAGACGAAATCGACACGGTGTTGGTCGCATTCACCGATCTCTACGGCCGGCTGATGGGGAAACGTTTCGATGCAGCGTTCTTTCTGGAGTACGCCGCTGCGCACGGTACGCACTGCTGCGACTACCTCCTGACCGTGGACATGGAAATGACCCCAGTTACAGGATACCGGCTGGCGAACTGGGAGCGAGGGTACGGCGACTTTCACATGGCACCGAATCTACCGACGCTTCGGGTGGCGAGCTGGCTCGAAAAGACGGCACTCGTGATCTGCGATCTCCGACACGAGAATCCTGAGGCACCCGTAGACCAAGCTCCCCGGACGATTCTTCAAACGCAGGTACAAGCCGCCGCCGCCGCGGGCTTCGATGTCCTGGGCGCATCAGAACTCGAGTACTACATCTTCGAGAGCAGCTACCGTGACGCACACACGCAGAATTATGCTGACTTGCGGGAAGCCGGCTGGTACATCGAGGATTACCACGCCCTGCAGGGTGCACGGCTCGAACGATTCAACCAGCCAGCGCGGCGGCATCTCACACGATCCGGCGTGCCGGTGGAGAATTCCAAGGGTGAGTGGGGTCTAGGGCAGCACGAACTAAACATCCAATACGCCCAAGTGCTCGAGATGGCAGATCGGCACGTGATCTTCAAACAATGTCTCAAGGAGCTTGCCGATTCGCTCGGGATGAGTGTCACATTCATGGCGAAATATGCGGATAACCAAGCCGGGTCGAGCTGCCACGTGCACCTAAGTCTGCGTCAGGGAAACGGAAAGGCGGCTTTCATTGGTAACCGGAAGCTCGGCCCGATTCACTGCTCAAATACCTTCAGGTGGTTTCTCGGCGGCTGGATCGCCCATGCACTCGACGTCATGGTCTTTTACGCACCAAACGTCAATTCCTACAAGCGGTATAAAGCCAACTCTTGGGCTCCCACGCGTTTAGCGTGGAGCCACGACAACCGCACTGCGGGTTTTCGTGTGGTTGGTAGTGGTGGGAACTTGCGCATCGAGTGCCGATTACCTGGTGCCGACTGCAATCCCTATTTGGTCTATGCCGCAGCGCTAGCATCTGGCCTGGATGGGATTGCGAACAAGACCGAACCGCCTCCACACTTCTCAGGGGATCTCTACGCTGCTCAAGATCAGGCCAGCTTACCGGGTTCGCTCGGGAAAGCCATCGACCTATTCGAGAGGAGTTCGTTCGCGCGCACCGCATTCGGCGACCCGGTCGTTGAACATTACGTTCATTTCTTCCGAACCGAGGCGGCAGCGTACGACGTCTCGGTGGATAATTGGGAGCGCAAGCGCTACTTCGAGCGCATCTGACTATGACGCGTGCGGTAATCGGCCTGTCCACCTATGGTCGAAATGACCAAGGACATTTCCATTTACCCTCTGAGTATGTCGACGCAGTCCGCCGGGCCGGGGCCAGCCCGGTCTTGCTGCCGCCTGGTGAACCCAACTTCGACGCCTGGCTGAAGTGTGTTGATGGACTGATTTTCGCAGGTGGCGGAGATATCGACCGGGTAGCTTATGGGGGTCGGGAGCATTCGACCTTCTATCTGGTCGATGCAGAGCGGGACAGTACGGAGCTCGCACTCGCGCGACGCGTGGTAGCGCTGGGGGTCCCGACGCTGGCGATTTGTCGAGGCGCCCAAGTCATTAACGTTGCGATGGGCGGTACGCTGCACGAACATCTGCCAGACGTCGTCGGGGAGTTGGTCACCCACCGGGCACCCCCGCGGGAGCCGATAATGCACACCGTCACCCTTGAATCCGGATCGAGGTTGTGCGAGATTCTCGGCACAAGGGAATTTGAAGCGGTCTCATGGCATCACCAGGCGATCGATAAGGCAGCACCGGAACTCACGGTAGTCGGACACGCACCTGATGGCACGATTGAGGCGGTGGAAACACGAGACCATCCGTGGCTGGTAGCGGTGCAATGGCACCCGGAGTTAACAGCAGGCGACGATCCTGTCCAACAGCGGCTGTTTGATGCACATGCCAAGGCTGCACTGGTTCCGCACGCTGGATGATGCGGAGCCTAGCGTCTGCGTAATGTGGCGAACCGGACATCAACGGCGAGGATAAGCGGATGCGACTTGAAAACAAAGTAGCGTTGATCACTGGTGGTGCGGGTGGAATCGGCCGAGCGACGGCCATTTTATTTGCAGCTGAGGGTGCCAAAGTCGTCGTCGTGGATGTTAACGACGAGGGAGGGCTGGAAACGGTCAGACTTGTCAGAGAGCAGGGTGGAACTGCAATGTACTGCCTGGCTGATGTCTCAAAATCGGAGGCATGCGCGGGAATGGTGCAGACAGCTGAACGGACTTTCGGTCGGCTCGATGTTCTATTTAATAACGCGGGCATCATGCATGATGAGGATCGGGACGCTGTGGAGACCGATGAGGGCATTTGGGATCTCACGATGGCTGTCAATTTGAAGAGTGTGTTCCTAGGATGCAAATATGGTATTCCTGCACTCCGGCGAGCCGGTGGGGGAACCATCATTAACACCGCGTCTTTTGTCGCCATACTGGGTGCAGCAACACCGCAATTAGCCTATACCGCGAGTAAGGGGGGCGTGCTCGCGATGAGCCGAGAGTTAGCCACTGTGCACGCACGGGAAAATATTCGTGTCAATGCGCTTTGCCCGGGACCACTTCAGACCGAATTGCTAATGAAAGCGCTCGACACCGAAGCGAAGAAACAACGCCGTCTCATCCATATTCCGCTCGGACGCTTCGGTGAGGCAAAGGAGATTGCGCAGGCCGTTCTGTACCTGGCCTCTGATGAGTCGTCCTTCGTTACTGGAACGAGCTTCGTTGTTGACGGTGGAATCACGAGCGCCTATGTGACACCAGAGTGATGAACGTGCCTCTTGATGTAATAAATCCCTACGATCAATCACTTGTCTGCCGTGTCGAGTTTGATGAGGGTGACCGTCTTGAGACGAAACTCGCCTCCGCGCACGCTGCCTACAGTGACTGGCATCAAGTGCCAATCGAGGATCGGCTTGCAAACGTTCAGATCGGGCTCAGTCGATTTCGGGAAAAATCGAAGTCGATAGCTCGGGACGTCTCGCAGCAAATGGGCAAACCGATCGTGCAGGCTCAGCGTGAGGTGGAAACGGTTTTTGAGCGCGCCAATTACATGGTGTCGATCGCTGAAAAAACCCTCGCGCCAGAAGTGTTACCAGGCCTAGACGGTTTCGAGCGACGTATCGAGCACGTACCCCTGGGAGTTGTGCTCAATGTGGCGGCATGGAACTATCCGCTGATCATCCCCGTGAACGTTATCGTCCCGGCCTTGCTCGCAGGCAATGCGGTACTCCTAAAGCACTCGGCTAAGACACCACTTTCCGGAGAAGCGTTCGCCGACGCGTTCGGCGCGCTTGAGATTCCTGATCTGGTGACGAACCTTATCCTAAATCACGAAGAAACCGCGCGCGTGATCGCAGATCCGCGCGTAGCTCATGTGTCGTTCACCGGCTCGGTCGAAGGGGGTGCGAGCGTGTATCACGAGGCGGCAAAACGTTTTATCGACGCCGGCCTTGAACTGGGCGGGAAAGACCCAGCCTACGTTGCCAAAGATGCTGATGTGGCGTTCGCGGCTGCGAGCACGGTCGATGGGGCCTGTTATAACGCTGGTCAATGCTGCTGTGCCGTGGAGCGAGTGTATGTTCATCGTTACCATCTTCAGGAGTACCTCGAGCGAGCCCAGCAAGCACTCGAAGCGTATCGCATGGGCGATCCGTTGGACGAAGATACGACACTCGGGCCGTTAGCGAGCCGAGGGGCGGTGGAGGTCCTTGAAAAGCAAGTGGCCGAGGCGATTAGGGCAGGCGGCAGGCTCCTAACTGGAGGGACTAGGGTCACCGGTCAGGTCGGTAATTTCTTTAGGCCGACGCTACTGTCTGACGTGCCAAACGAAACATCAGTAATGCAGGAGGAAAGCTTTGGGCCGATCGTGCCGGTATTAGGCGTGGAGAATGATGAGGAGGCGCTTCTCCGTATGAGAGAGACGCGTTTCGGCTTGACTGCGTCGGTCTGGACTGCTGATCGGGACCGTGCTGAACGATTTAGTCGGTCGCTCGACGCTGGAACAGTCTTTCAAAACCGGTGTGATTATGCGGATCCAGCACTGCCTTGGACTGGATTCGGTGATTCCGGTAATGGATCGACACTTTCACGTTATGGGTACTATCACCTGACCCGCCGCAAAAGTCTCCACTTTCGAACAAAGATTTAGATTGGCTTCCCATCTATTGGGGTAGTCCGCGTTTGTGGAAGCCAAGGGCCCGGAAGACAAGGACGCTACTGAGCACGATGCCGACGAAGATGCCGCCGATGCCTGGGTTGGAAATCAGCATGGCGATAAAGCAAGCGACCGCTAGAAGGGCTGCCGTCGCAGGTAGATAGGGATAGAGTGGAGTCGAGTACGGTCGATGGAGTCCGGGTTCTTTCTGACGCAGTCGAAACAGACTCAGCATAGCCAACCCGTATAGCGTTAGGGCACCGAATGCTGACAGCGTGATGAGCTCTCCTGTCTGACCGGTGGCAAGCGCCACGAATCCAATGAGCATATTCGCGATGAGCGCAGCAGCTGGAGTCTGTCGATGGGAGAGTGTTTGCCCTAGGATGGATGGAAGATAACCGACTCTCCCAAACTCGAACATGGCGCGTCCGGCGACGAGCATGATGCCATGAAAGGATGCGACCAGCCCAAAAAGACCCATGATGACAACGACGTGATACGCAAAGTGTTCACGACCGACGACGCTGGCTAAAGCGAGTGGAAGTGGACTGTCTGACTCGCTTCCCGAAGCGTCGTAAACGATCGCTTCCCAACCCGCAACGCCGATAGCCGAGAAGAAGACCAGCAGGACAAGGGCCACGAGCGTGATCATCGCGTAGATGAATCCTCTGGAAATATCGCGCTGAGGCTCGCGCGCTTCCTCCGCAACGTTCGCCAGACCCTCGATAGCAAGGTAGAACCAGATGGCGAACGGAAGAGCCGACAGCACACCACCCCAGCCACTCGGCAGTGCGTTTCGGTTGAAGTTTGCCAAGTCGAAGTGAGGCAGTGTGAAACCCGCGAACAGCAACAGTCCTACTACAGCCATAATCGTGATCACAAGCTCGAAGATTGCGGATTGCTGAACTCCCCAAATATTGAGACCCGTAAAGAGGAAGAAGGCCAGTACGGCAAAGGCCCACACAGGAAACATCGGAAAGTAGGTCTGTAGGTAAGCACCAATGGCG
>Ga0310123_10001284_pt1 | contig 21087 bp, 20 predicted proteins | sample CB6_AW_1057_MG_FD_203505 | JGI IMG/M metagenome (GOLD analysis project Ga0310123, IMG submission 203505) | Marine microbial communities from Western Arctic Ocean, Canada - CB6_AW_1057 | ecosystem: Environmental > Aquatic > Marine > Oceanic | place: Canada: Western Arctic Ocean | collected... | reverse complement strand
CTCAAATGTCAGGGTGTGGAAGCCGTGAAGCTTCCTCCACGGTCGCCGGATTTGAATCCGCACATCGAAAGGTTCATCAGAAGTATAAAGGACGAGAGCCTTTCGAGACTGATTCTCTTCGGAGAGACCATGCTAAGCAATGCTGTTCGGCAGTTCCTGACGCATTATCATACGGAGCGCAACCACCAATCGCTCGACAACAAGATCATCCAGCCGGGCGATGAAGTCGGCCGGCACGAGGGTGACGTCCAAAGTCGCGAACGTCTCGGTGGCATGCTACGGTACTATTATCGCAAGGCGGCGTAGCAATCAACCGGTCCAGGTGTATTGCGCTTGGATGGTCACATCTGCGCATCTGGCCTCATGCGAATCATTTGGCATCCGGCCTGCTTACTACAGGCTTGACAGTGATGTTCGGCCGAGATTTCCGGCTTTGGAAACGACGAAGACCAGATGCTCAGAGGATTTGCAGGTCGACTGAAAAAATTGACCTCACGAGATATCGCATTCGGTCACACAACGTCCATTCAGCACATCTACGGCCACGGTCAGGACTAACGGACTGGAGTTCGCGGCCGCGCTTCGCCGTCTCGCAACTCGGTACGGCTGCGGTTCCGCTTTGTCGGCTTCAGCTGACGGTTCCGCTGTTTGTTTGGCTTGCTGTCGGCGAGCCGTTGGCGGTCTGCCAACTCCCCTTCATCTCGCCGTCGGATAGCTTGCACTGGTGCGGGAATTGCAGGCTACAGTCGTTGATTGGTTTGCGAAGTTCTGGGTCCATGAGTTCGTGGATGTCAAGTTGCATCTCCGCGCGCGAGTAGGCCGCGACGTCGAGGATTCCCGTGTCCATGCGGATCGCGTCCTCGGGACAAACCTCGACGCAGTAGCCGCAATAGACGCAAACGCCTAGGTCGATGTCGAAACGGATGGGATACTTCTCGACATGGGGATCGGGATGCTCGTCGGGTACGATGGTAATGCACTTGGCAGGGCAGACCGTTTCGCAAAGCATGCAGCCCACGCAACGGGGCGTACCGTCGTCGCGGACCGTTAGACGATGGCGGCTGCGGTACCGCGACATCAGTGGCCTGAGTTCCTCGGGATATTGGATGGTGACCGAGGCAGGAAGGTGCTTTAACCGTCCCAGCTGGTGGGCGATGTGTAGGTACAGATTGCGGAAGAAATGCGTGGTCGTGATCTTGAGGCCGCAGAGGATTTGGGGGATGTAGAGCTTCTCCCAAAACGTCAGCTCGGGCCTGCGGACAACCTTTATTTTTGCAGCCATGTTGGTCCTCCGAAAAAGTACCCGATAAAAACAAGCACCACGGCAGTTACCACAACGTTGAGCACCGCAATCGGGAACAGCCCCTTCCACCCCAACGCCATCAGCTGGTCGTAGCGGAAACGCGGCAGCGTCCAACGTATCTGCATGAAAACAAAGCAGAAGGCGACGACCTTGATCGAGAAGCTCATCACGCCGAGAAGGACATAGAGCCAGTTGGGTACGTGGTCCGCCGTGAGAAACGGCACCTGCCAGCCGCCTAAAAAGAGCGTGGTTGCCAGGCAGGCCACCATGATGGTCTCGAGGAAATCCGTGAGGAAAAACATACCGAACTTCATCCCACTATACTCGACAAAGTAGCCGATAATCTCCGACTCGGCTTCCGGCAGGTCAAAGGGAGCTCGCTTCGTTGCCGCCAGAGCCGCCGTCAAAAAGATGATGAAGGCGACAGGTTGCACGACGATCCCCCAACGCGGGATCCAGCCCCAAAACATGTGTCCCTGGCGCTCGACCATTACAGAAAGGTCCATTGTTCCATACACCATGATCACACCGATGACTGCGAGACCCAAGGCGATCTCGTACGAGATCATCTGTGCGGTGGCTCTTAAACCGCCGAGGATGGCGTAATTGTTGCGCGAGGCAAAGCCACCGAGGATTACGCCATAAACGCCCAGCGAAAGCATGGCGAAGATGTAGAGCAGCGCCGCGTCGATATTGGCGACCTGGAGTTGGATCGGAGTTTCTAGCCACGGAAGGTCGAGGGCTGGTCCAAACGGGATCGCGGCGAAGGCCACCAAGGCAAAGAAGACCGAGAACAATGGCGCCAGCGTGTGCAGCGTTTTATTGGCGCCGGTGGGAACGATATCCTCCTTCGTGAACATCTTGATCGCATCGGCAATGCTGTGAAAAAGTCCTAATAGCCGAAAGCCAAGAATGTCGGCGCGGTTGGCCCCGATTCGGTCTTGGATCAAGGCAGACTGTTTGCGCTCCACCCAGGTATGAAACCCGGCGAAGTTCAGGACGCCGAAAAAAACGATCCCGGCCAGCACGAGCTTAATGATCAGAATTTCCATCATTGTCATTAGCCACGGAATAAGGATCCAACGAATTTAGGGAGACGACGAATGGGACAGCCGTATTCGTCGTCTCCCTGAATTCGTTGGACCCGATCAAGGATTTTTATCTCGCAAGTCATGAGTCACGGAACGGGACAGTCGTATTCGTCGTCTCCCTAAATTCGTTGGACCTGATTTCTGCCCCCTGTCCTCCGATGGTTTCGTAGGTTAGTCCCTCGAACGCTGCCACCCTTCCGGCAAGCCCCTGAAAGATCTCATGTGGTTGCTTCCATTCGAAACGCCGATTCAATAGCCCAGCCAGTTCGAGCAAGATGCGCCAGTCCTCTCGACAGTCCCCGAGTGGTGGAAACGCGCGGACGGCACGCTGGACTCGGCCATGGCAGTTCACAAAGGTTCCGTCCTTCTCTAGGTAAGCGGCGCTCGGCAGAACCCAATTGGCAAAAGCCGCCGTCGGATTCTCATTCGTACCGGAGAAGACGAACAGCGGCAACGTTTCTGAGACCTGACGTACTGTTTCTTCCCCAAAGAGTTTCACGAGATCGTGCCCAAAGACCCACAGTACCTCAAGATTCCCGTCCAGCGCCTCGTCCAGAATCTTCGCGGCGTCGGGGGCATCCGTGCCAGCCAGGCCCAGCAATTTCGCACCGAGCGTGTTGGGGTTCTTATCGCTTTTGATAAGGAAGTCGTCGCAAGACCCGGGCTGCTCGGGGACCGAGGCGCCGATTTTCCCGCCCTGAAACATCTCGCGGATGAGAAACAGTTCTTCGTTGGTCAGTTGGGCCGAGGCGATAACGCCGATCCGCGCGCCGTCTTCCGCTAGTTTTGTCGAGATCGCTTTGAGGGCCTGCTCCCATGTCGCATCCGCAGACGGTCCGCAGACCTTCGTTAGTCGATCCTTGTCCACCCATTCAAATCCATAGCGTCCCTCGTCGCACAACCACCATTCGTTAACATCTTCGTTGTAACGAGGTTTGATGCGGACTACGCGAGCGCCGTCGTTCAAGTGGGGTCGATCTAGCACGAAGTTTAGATCTATGTTGCAACCTTGGCTGCATCCGTTGCAGATGGTCGGAACGCTGGAAAGATACCAGACCCTGGCTTTGAAACGAAAATCACTCTCGGTCAAGGCCCCGACGGGACAGATGTCCACAACGTTTGCCGAGTAAGGATTGTCGAGTACATCGCCGGGGTAAAGTCCCAACTCGGCCCGGTCTCCACGATTGAAGATACCGAACTCGCCGGTCTTCGTGATCTCGTCAGTAAATCGCACGCAGCGCGAGCAGAGGATACAACGCTCCTGGTCCAGCATGACATGGGGACCAAGCTCAACGGCTTTTTGCTTCTTGACCTTGTGCTCTCTGAAACGCGGGTTATAGAGCCCGAAGTCCATGTAGAAGTTCTGCAAATCACACTCACCGGATTGATCACAGACCGGGCAGTCGAGCGGATGGTTGGCCAAGAGAAACTCCAACACCGCGCGGCGGCCGTCTTCGGCCTTTTCGCTTTTGGTGTGCACGACCATGCCCTCGGTTGTCGGCAGGTTGCAGGCAATTTGTAGTTTGTGAATTCTCTCCACCTCGACTAAGCAGATGCGGCAGTTACCAGCAATGGAGAGCCCCGGATGGTAGCAGTAGCGAGGAATGAAGATCCCCAGCTCTTCCGCGGCCTGGATGACCGTCGTCCCTTCCGGTACATTCACTTCGCGACCGTCGATACTCAGGCTGGGCATTCTTGGGCCTCCGTCTTGTCGGCACTTCGCCCCTGGCGAATGTACTCCTCGAACTCATCCCGAAACTTTGTGATGTAAGACTGAACTGGCCAAGCGGCCGCGTCAGCAAAGACACAGATCGTCACCCCTTCCATATCCCCAGCGACGGCAAGTAACTCGTCCAGGTCTTGAATCGTCCCATTGCCGTCGACAATACGGCGCAAGATCCGGTGGACCCAACCGGTTCCTTCACGGCACGGCGAGCACTGACCACAGGACTCGTCCGCAAAGAATCTGGCCGCGGAATCGAGCGCCTCGACGATGCAAGTGGTCTCGTCCATCACGATTACGCCGCCGGAACCGGCCATCGTGCCGGCAGCCAAAAGAGAATCAAAGTCCATCTCTACATCAATCTCATCAGCGGTCAGAATCTTAGCTGAAATACCGCCAGGAATAACGGCTTTAAGCTTGTTTCTATTGCGCACCCCGCCAGCTTTTTCGATCAGTTCCCGCAGTGTTATGCTAACCGGCTCCTCGTAAACGCCGGGCCGCGCCACATGCCCGCTGACGCAGAACAGCCGCGTACCGCCCTGTTTTTCAGTGCCAATCTTGGCGAAGCGTTCCGCGCCATGACGCAGGATGAATGGAACACAGGCCAAGGTCTCTACATTGTTGACGATGGTCGGGCACTGGAAGAGTCCGGAAATGGCCGGGAAGGGTGGCTTGAGTCTAGGAAATCCCTTCCCGCCCTCGAGCGAAGTTAGCAGCGCGGTCTCTTCTCCGCAGATGTACGCTCCCGCACCGCGATGAATCACAACGTTCAAATCAAAGCCAGTCCCGAGAATATTTTCCCCCAACCATCCTTCGCGATAGGCTTCGTCCACGGCTCGCTGTAAGCGCTTGGCCGACCGAAAGTACTCGCCGCGAATGTAGACATAGGCCTTATGACTGCCGATGGCATAGGCTGCAATGATCATCCCTTCGAGCAGTGCGTGCGGGTCTCGCTCCATGATGTAGCGGTCCTTGAACGTACCAGGCTCGCCCTCGTCCGCATTAACGACCAGATATTTTGGTTGGTCCGTTTCCTTGGGAACGAAGGACCACTTCCGCCCCGCCGGAAACCCCGCGCCACCTAGACCGCGCAAGTTGGCCGCCGAGACCTCGTTAATCACTTCTTCCGGAGTCATCGAAGTAAGAACTCTCTTGGCCGCGGCGTAGCCCTCGCCGGCCACGTAGTCTTTCAACCAAGTACCCTCCGGATCCTTGAATCGCGTCGAGAGTACTGGCCCATTTGTCGAGATGAACGGTTCGGGTTCAGGCAAGGGAGCCGAGTCTTGAGGATTTTCGAGCGCCGTTTTAAGAACGGTTTCTATTGCCTTATCCTCGAGAGGACCAATGAAGGCTTCGTCAAGTTGGGCCATGGGCGACATTTCGCAGGCGCACAAGCACTCGACCTCCGTCAGGGTGACTTCCTGACCAGGTGTCGTCTCGCCTGGGCTGATCTTCAACGATTCCTTGATCTGATCGAGCACATCGCGCGAACCTCGTAACAGGCATGGCAAACTTGTGCAGACCCGCAGCTCGCGCCGTCCCACTGGATTCGTGTGGAACATGTTATAGAACGTTACCGCCTCGCGCACGTGGGACTTGGCCACACCCAGTATCTGGCCCACCCAAGCCTCTGCCTCCCGCGAGACGTAACCTTGCTTCTCTTGCACGAGCCACAACATCGGCAACATCGCTGCCTTCGGTTGCTCGTAGAGTTTCAGGATATCTCTTGCCTTGGGTTCAAGGTCAGAAAGCTTCACCGGTTCAGTTCTCCTATCCAACAGCGGCTATCATATCCCAGCAGGATGGTCGAGCGAAAGCATGTCCAACGAGCTTAGGGAGACGACGAATATGTCATTTGTCTGTGTCAGATCATTCGTCGTCTCCTTAAATTCGTTGGACACGTCGCCGTTACCGATCCAATTCCCCCCCGATCATATTGACCGAACCGAAGGTAGGAATCATGTCGGCGATCATATCTCCTTCGAGAAGTATCGACAGCGCCGACATAATGGCGAAGCAGGGCGGACGGACGCGCACGCGGTAGGCGCACCCGGCTCCGTCGCTCACCACGTAGAAGCCAAGTTCCCCGTTGGCTCCTTCCACCGGAAAGTAGACTTCGCCCTTTGGCGGCTGCACGCCATGACCATGCATGACCAGCTTGAAGTGGTTCATCAGCCCTTCAATGTTGCCGTAGGCGTCCTCTTTAGGGGGCAGGAAGGCTCGCTTTTCGTCCGCGGCAATCGACGAATGCTGTGCACGACCTGAGCCTTCGAGGGTTGGTCCGGTCACGGCGCTACCGCCAGAGATTTGATAGATCTTTCCTACTTTTGCAAGGTCTACCATCTCGGCCGCTGGAATGGGGCGTCCCGATTCAGGATTGACCTGAACTGGCCCAGCAGGCATGTCGCGAAGGCACGCCTCGACGATGAGCATCGATTGCTCCATCTCTTCCATCCGTACAAGATAACGATCCATGTTATCCCCTGTCGTTCCCACCGGCACTTCGAAATCCAACCGATCGTAGACGGCGTACGGACAGTCCTTGCGAACGTCGTAATCCACGCCGGTGGAGCGAAGAAACGGACCTGTGATTCCATACGAGATGGCATCTTCCGCCGAGATGACTCCCGTGCCGCTCATGCGGTCGACGAAGATGCGGTTGCGTGTCAGCAGCCCATGCGACTCGTCGATGACTTTGCGAGTTTCCTCGAAGGCCTTGGCACAGGGCGCGGCGAAATCGTCGGGCAGGTCAGCCTTGACTCCGCCGACACGACAGTAGGTAACTGTTAACCGCGCACCGGTTACTTGTTCGACAAGTTCCCAGAGATACTCGCGTGCTTTGATCATATAGAGAAAGACCGTGAAAGCACCCAATTCCATCGCGCTGGCGCCAATGCAGGTGAGGTGGTCCGAGATGCGGGAAATCTCCGAGAGGATGACCCGCACGTAGTGGCAGCGTTCGGGGACCTCAATTCCGATGAGCTTCTCGACCGTCATGCAATAGCCCATGTTGTTGATGAGCGGCGAGACGTAGTTGAGCCGATCGGCGTAGGGGATGACTCCGTTATAGTCCACGATTTCCGCCATCTTCTCAAAGCCGCGGTGAAGGTAGCCGATCTCAACTTCCGTGTTCTCGATTTGCTCACCGTCAAGCTTGGCCACGATCCGAACGATCCCGTGCATTGCCGGGTGCGCGGGGCCGATATTGAGCATCATGTCCCGCGTCTCAAGTTCCGCGGCGCTCTGAGCTGTCTTGTCGGTTTTTGCTTCTAATTCAGTAGCCATTGTTCTTCGATCTAGTTTACCGGTCCAATCAAAGGCTGGCGTTTGTTAACGGGATAGTCCTTCCGCAATGGGTGGCCTTCAAACTCTTCGTACATCAGGATTCGCTTGAGGTCCGGATGTCCTGGGAATCGAATTCCGTACATATCCCAAACCTCGCGCTCAAGCCAATTGGCTCCAGCCCACAAAGAGGTCAACGAATCCAACTCGGCATCGGCCTCCTCAACAGGAACCACCAGCCGCAGCCGGTGTTTGTGCTGCAGAGAGTAAAAGTGGTACGCAACCGCGAATCTCGCTTCGCTTAGCGGCCCCGGCCATGGATCCTCGTCTGGAATCAGCGATGAAGGTCTTACCGCTACACCCGACGAAGCAAAGAAAGCCGGCATCGGCCGCTTGCCAAACGTCAAGTAATCCACAGCGGTCAAGTCCATCAGAAAACTCATCTGCAGGGCCGAGTCCTCTTTGAGAAATCGGGCGACTTCAAGCAGGAACGCCTTTCGAAGAACCACTGTTTCATCACCACGGTAATTGTGGGAACTCGACGCGGCATCCGGAAAGTGGTCCAAAACGAGTTGAATCAAAGAGGATTTCATATGGGTCTGTGGGTCTGTTAGATGGTCAGTTCTTTCTGCACGACTTTGATTAAGCCGTGTAGCGCTCCAAATGTGCCGTTCACTGATTCGGCCAACCGTTTGTATTCGTCTTCCGGTAAATATTGCAAGTCCCGTGCAAGTAGAAGGAAATACTCAGTTTCCTTTGGTAACGCAAGCGATATGAAAAGGAAACGAAGATAGTCTTTGTTACTGTTCCTCGAAGATAGTCTTTGTTACTGTTCCTCCCTGATCCTTCTGAAATGTTGGCGGGAACACTGTACGACGCGCGCCTCACCTGGCTCGTTAAACCGAATCGTTCGTCGTTTCAAAAGCTTCGAGTATGCCTGTAAACGGCGAGTGTTAACTCGTGCGATCGCTGCCAGGCAACAACCTTCGTATAATCCCTCGGCACCCTATTTAATCTCCAATCTAGTGGTAATTCTCAACACTGCAACCCACAGACCTACCGACCTCCAGATCCATCCACAATCTCCGGTCTAGGTTCCGGCGCGGCTCGCCGGCCAGTGGTGTGTTGTTCTTGGATTTTGTTTTGGAGCTTCATCAGGCCGTCTAACACCATCTCCGGTCGCGGGGGACAGCCTGGGATGTAGACATCGACTGGCAAGATCGTGTCGATTCCCATCACGGTCGCGTAGTTGTCATAAAATCCACCTGTGCAGGTGCAGACGCCGAATGCAACGACCCACTTGGGCTCCGCCATCTGATCATGAATGCGTTTCAAGATGGGTGCCATCTTGTGACTGATCGTGCCAACGACAAAAAGCACGTCTGCTTGGCGGGGGGAAAATCTCGGTAAGCCCGCTCCAAAACGGTCCACGTCGTAGTGAGAACAGGCAGTGGCCATATACTCCATCCCGCAACACGCCGTTACGAAGGGATACTGGAAGATCGAAAACTTCCGAGCCCAACCAAGGGCCTCATTGAGACGGCTGGTTACAAACAAATCGTTCAGCATGTCATTTCCATTTCAGTGCACCGTTGTCCCAAGCGTAAAGATAGCCCACCATCAGGATTCCCAGAAAGATCCCCATCTCGACCAAACCCAGTGGGCCGAGACTTCGAAAGACCACGGCCCAGGGGTAGAGGAACACGAGCTCAACGTCAAATAAGATGAACAGAATTGCAGTCAAATAGAACTTGATCGCCAATTTGCCGCCCGGCAATGAGAAAGGGGTTGTTCCGCATTCAAACGGTTCTGACTTCACGGCTGAGGGCTTCTTCTTGCCCAGCGTAGAAGCTAACACGACCATCCCACCGGCAATGACACCGGCGAGGAGAAAACTAGCCGCAATCCCAATGTATTCGTTCATAGTTGGACTACCTGTTCGCCATTATAGCTGTTCGCCATTATAGTGCCACGGATCAAGAACACCACCCGAACCAAAACCACTCCCGTCACCCTTTCAAGCTGTTTCAGCATCCGGACTAGCTGAATGCGGTTGTGTTTATTCTTCACGGCGCCACCGCCCAGGATAGGAGGCTGTTGGGGAAGATTCCGCCAATTACCGTTATCAGCGCGGCCACGACGATCGCCGCGGAAACAGCCAATGGGAAGCGCGCAGGTTCCGGCTCGCGCGGGTCGCGCATGTACATCAAGACGGCGACACGCAGGTAGACGAATGCCGAGATCACACTACAGAGAACGGCTAGGACTGCCAGCTCCCAGTATCCGGCGCTGACGGCACTTTGGATGACAACAAACTTCGCCATGAACCCGGCTGTGGGCGGGATTCCCGTCAGCGACAAGAGGAACAGCAGCATCAGCGCGGCTATTGCGGGTCGCTGCGTGGCCAGACCTTGATAACCGTCAAGGCTCTCGCCTCGCTCGCCCAGCGCGATGACAACACCAAAGGCTCCAAGTGTCATGAAGACATAGAGAAAAGCATAGGCCATGGTGGCCGAGGCTCCTGCATCCGTCGCGGATATCAAACCCAGCAGAGCGTAGCCCGCATGTGCGATGGAAGAATACGCCAGCAAGCGTTTCATGTTGGTTTGGGACATCGCGATGATACTGCCGACGATGATGGATAGCGCGGCGATCACGACCAGGACCGTAAACAATACGCTCCCTTCAAAGTCAAACGCGACGAGGCACACGCGTCCCAACGCAGCGAGTCCAGCAGCCTTTGAGGCGGCGGCCAGAAAGGCTGCCACGGGTGCACTGGCACCTTGATAAGCGTCAGGCGCCCAAGCATGAAACGGAAACGCCGCGATCTTGAAAGCAAGCCCTGCAGTCAATAGCCCAATGGCCGCCAAGAGAATATGATTGCTCGCCAAAGTCGTCTCGCCGAGAACTTTGTTAATCGTTTCGAAGTCCGTTGCCCCCGTAACTCCATACGTCAGCGCAATCCCGTAGAGGAACAGCGCCGAGGCAAACGAACCCAGCAGGAAGTACTTGATGGCAGCTTCATTCGATGTGGGTTCATTGACGGTGGTTCCAACCAGGATGTAGGAACACAATGTCATCAGCTCTAACGCCAGGTAGAGCGTCAAGAGATCGACGGCGCTGGCTGCGAACATCATTCCCGTCGACGCCAAGAGCAGCAGAGCATGGTATTCAGTGGGCTGCGCTGTCGGTCCGGGGGTCTGGGGGTCTGGGGGTCCGTGGGTCCGTACGGAAAGGAGTGTGACCAGCGTCAGTGCCGCGGCGATGAGGATCTTGAAGAACTGCGAGTAGCCGTCCACGACGATCATGTCGCCGAAACCGGTCTTAAAACCGGTCTCAGGCAAGTCAGCTAAAAGCCAGATCGAAGCCACAGCAGCGGCCAGCGCGGCGACAACCGTCGCAGCGGTGACAAGAGATGCATTCTGGATCCGACGCGCAAAGAGGATCAGCGTCAATGCCGCGCCGACTAGAATCATCTCGGGCACGAGTAGCGCCAAGTCAGTCAAGTTCGGACCGTTCATGGCGTCGCTCCGTGCGTCAGAAGTTCTGCAACGGGGACATGAAGAAAGGCAAGCACGCACTCGGGGTACAGGCCGAGATAAATGGCAAGGAAAGCCAGTGGCGCCAGCGTCAACACTTCACGGGCGTTCAGCTCGATTGGAAGACCCTTAAGGCCTGGGTTAAGTTCGCCCATCACCACTCGGTAGTACAACCAAAACAGGTAAATCGTTCCTAAGACCACGCCCCAGATCGCCATTGCCCCGAGCCAACTTTGGGTATCGAAGGCAGCGCCAATGATAAGGAATTCTCCGATGAACGAGTTCAGTCCAGGGAAGCCAGTCGCCGCCAAGCAAAACAGCGCCAGAAAGATCGCGTACCCTGGAGCGACTTTGGCAACACCTCCGTAGTCCTTGATCTCCCGCGTGTGGGTGCGTTCGTAGATCATGCCAACGCATAGGAACAGTGCTGCGCTGATGATTCCATGATTGATCATTTGCAGAATCGCACCTTCGACTCCACTCTGGGTCCCTGTGAAGATGCCCAGCGTGACGAAGCCCATGTGACTCACGCTGGAATAGGCGATGAGGCGTTTGATGTCGGTTTGCGCGAGCGTTACGTAGGCGCCGTAGACGATCGCTACGACCGAAACGACGAGCATCGGTGTGATGAAGCGTTGCACAGCGTGCGGAAGTATCGGCAGCGAAACTCGCAGGAATCCGTAGGCGCCCATCTTCAGGAGAATTCCCGCCAGGATGACACTACCCGCAGTAGGCGCCTCGGTGTGTGCGTCGGGTAGCCAGGTATGGACGGGAAACATTGGTACCTTGACGGCGAAGGCGGCCAAGAACGCAACGAACAGCCACGCCTGCAGCCCGGGCGGAAGGCTTGTCGTGGCAAGAACCTCGAAGTCCAGCATGCCGTACGGCCGATCGGCTAGTTCAGGAGTTGCCTGGTAGAGGGCGATCATGCCCACCAGCATCATGACGCTTCCGGCCAAAGTGAACAACAAAAACTTGACGGCGGCAAATACTCGATTGGGCCCGCCCCAAATTCCGATGAGCAGGAACAGGGGAACAACCATCAGTTCCCAGAAAACATAAAACAGAAACAGGTTTGCGGCCGCGAAGAGTCCAATCATCGCGGTCTCGGCGAACAACAGCGCGGCGTAGAATTCGCGCTCTCTTGTGCGGATCGCCGTCCACGACGCGCCCACGCAGAGGACACTCAAGACCGCAGCTAGAAGTATGAATGGGAGACTGATTCCGTCTACGCCCACGCGGTAGGTTATGTTCCACATCGGAATCCACTCGGCGAAATCCTCGAGCTGCAAGCCAGTTGAGCTGGGGTTGAATTTCCAGTAAAGCAAGGCCGCGACGGAAAGGGCTGCCAGCGTTGTTGCCAAAGCAATCCAGCGCGCCAGGCGTTCGCTGCCAAGAAGCAGGATCAAGACCGCGCCGACCACAGGCAAGAAGGTTGTCACTGTTAGAATCGGGTAGTCCATTAGGTTCCGATCCTTGCAAGTGCGAGCATTGCTAGACCGAACAGCGCCAAGGCTCCGACAGCCATGGTCAATCCGTAATGTTGAACGTTGCCGCTGACAGTGGTCTTCAAGATCTGGCTGAACCGCTGCGTCAACCGACCCACGCCGACGACGAGTAAATCAACGACAAACGTATCGAACCATCGAAACACGCGCGCCACGTCCAAAACAAATCGCCGCATTATAAATTCATAGATCTCTCCCACAAATCCATACTCAAGGCGTGTCAGCGGACGTTTTGCTAGCCTCAGAAAGGCCGATGATCCTTTGCGGTAGAACCAGTCGGTGTCGAGGCTGATCTTCGGCTCAGGGTCGAGGTGCTTAAGCAACAGGAAAAAGCCCAACGCTGTGAAGCCCAGCATTCCCAGCGTGCTTGTGATGTGCGGCAGGGTGTATAAGAAGTATGGGCTGTCGTCCACGAAGTTTGGAAGGTACCGGTAGAGGAGACCAGGAAAGAGACCAATCAAAACGCACGCCGCAGCAGCCAGACCCATCGCCACGAGCATGTTTGTGGGCGGCTCCTTTCCTTTCACGCCTGAATCTTTGCCGAAGAACATGTAGTACGGAAGTTTTAGTCCGGTGTGCAGAAAAGTCCCAGCCGATGCCAACGTGAGCAACAGGAAAATCGCGCTGTTCGACGCGTGTGCGGCATCAACCACCATGGACTTGGTCACGAAACCGCTAAATAGCGGCACGGCCGAGATTGCGAAGGCGCCGATCATGTAAAGGCCAAGCGTGATTGGCATCGTTTTGTAAAGTCCGCCCATGTCGCTTAGCTTCCGCAGCCCAGTCACCTGCAGAACAGCGCCCGCTCCCATGAAGAGCAGCCCCTTGTACAGGATGTGTGCGAAAGCGTGGGACGTTGCGCCATTTACCGCAAGTTTGCTTCCAATCCCCACCGCGCAGACCATGTAACCAACCTGACTAATGATGTGGTAGGCCAACAACCGGCGCGCGTCATTTTCCAACACAGCATAGACGACACCGTAGACGGCCATTGCCGCTCCCAACCACATGATAAGTGGCTCCCCGTCTGGGACGGCGAAGCCGCGGATCAACACATAAACCGCGGACTTGGTCGTGAATGCGGTCATAAAAACCGCACCGGTGACCGTGGCCTCAGGATAGGCATCCGGAAGCCATGCACCCAGGGGCGGGACAGCCGCGTTAAGGAGAAAGCCGACGAGAATCAGGGTCCACGCCGCAGTCCCGGCAACTGGCTCCATCACTCCGTATACGTCGGCTTGCTTTCCGAAGGCGAATGACCCAGTTTCTTTCGCGTAAAGTATGATGCCTGCCAGCAGAATGAGCCCGCCGATTACATGCACCAGAAGGTAACGAAATCCGGCTGCGACGGCGGCTGGTTTGCGGCGTAGCCAAATGAGTAGCACCGACGAAACCGCCATCAACTCCCAGAAAATGTAGAGCGAAAGAAAGTCACCGGCGAAGGTTACGCCGAGCGCAGCTCCAGCGTACGTCAGCGCAGACACATGCTGGGTATCGTCTTTTACATGCAGCGCGTAGATCATCCCGATCAAAGCCATGATCGAGAAGACATAGGAAAAAACCAGACTCAACTTGTCGACGCGAAAGAAGAGATCTGCTGTGAGGAAGTTCGCTATTTGGTAAGAGCCGTGCTCCCACCAACTCATGCGAATGCAGATAGCCAGCGCCGCGGCAGGCAACAGCACCATCGCCACTTGCTTCACCTGGCCCTTGAGCAGCGGCAATACCCAAGCGCCCAGGATCAGTAGAAGTCCTGGATGAACCCATTCGAATTTCACAAAATCAGGTATCATAAACAGGCCCGCGAGTGACACGAATAAGCGCGAATGGATACAAGGAATTAGGAATCATAATAATCTTCGCGGCGCATCAGCCACAGTTTTCCAATCAGTTTGGACACCACAATGATCGCCACGCAGGAAACCAAGCCGTAGAGCGATCCCCAGGCCGGAATCTTGTCGAACCAGTGATCGTGATGCTCGCTGTGAAACAGGTCCGGTAAAAGAAGTTGCATTAGAAACAGCACACATTCCGCCACTACGACCACAATCAAGCTCACATAGAACCAGCGCTTGATTCTGGCGAGCCGGACTGGATCCTCGAGTTGTCTTTGCAAAAAGTTCATGGGAGCATGACACTCCCGGCTAACCTCACGACCGCGCCGGGGAAGATCCCCAGCAACAGACTTGCGGCTGCGCAAATCATCAACGGCACGACCATCCACGGTACCTCGCGAATTTCGTCGTCCTTCTCAGGTCCCTTTTCGAAGAAGGACTTGTAGACGATCGGGAAGAGGTAGGCTGCGTTAAGCAGCGAGCTAACTAAAAGCACTCCCAACAAAATCTGGCCCCAAGTCGGGTTGTGGTATTCCATCGTTCCGAGCGCGAGATGCCACTTGGAAACGAACCCTGACGTGGGGGGAATGCCCACGATGCTCAGCGAAGCAAGTGCGAAGGCAGCCATGGTCCAGGGCATCCGCTTAGCCAGGCCTGACAACTGGCTGATTTCGGTCTTCCGCGTGGATACGTAAATCGAGCCAGCGCATAAAAAGAGTGTGATCTTTGAAACAGCGTGGTTGGTGATGTGGGCGATTCCCCCTAGCACTCCACTGTGGTTCAACAGTGCTGCTCCCAAGATGATGTAAGCGAGCTGGCTGACGGTTGAAAAGGCAAGTCGAGCTTTGAGGTTGTCCTGCGCCAGCGCCAGCAGCGAAGCAACAATGATCGTTATCGAGGCGGCGGCCAGCGCTAGATTGTCCACCCCAAGTGATTGCACAGCTAAGGGGCCGAAGATGAATAGGATGACGCGAAGCGTAGAAAACACTCCGGTTTTGACCACGGCCACGGCATGCAGCAGGGCGCTCACCGGCGTGGGAGCCACCATCGCAGCAGGCAGCCAACTGTGCAACGGCATGAGCGCGTTCTTTGCGAATCCAAACAGGAACAGCGCAAAGATCATGCAGAGAAGCGTGGGCTGCGACCTGATCTGTGCGCTCAGCTCTGGGATGCCACCCTGATGAAACTCGAGGGTTCCAGCTACGTTATAGGTCAGGATAATGCCGGCCAAAAGAAGTATCTTGGCAGCGCCCAAGAGATAGATGATGTACTTACGGGCGCCGGCCTTTGCCTCGGCCGTCTCCTTGTGACCGACAAGTGGATAGGTCACCAGACTCAAGGCCTCGTAAAACAGAAACAACGTGAACAGGTTGGCCGAGAACGCCACACCAATAGTTGCCGATAGGGCCAGAGCGAAGCAGACGAAGTAACGAGTTTGCGCGTGCTCCTCAAGAGTCCGCATGTAGCCAATCGAGTAGCACGAGGTCAAAATCCACAGGACCGACGCCCCCATGGCAAACAACAGGCCGAAGCCATCTACCCGAAAGGCAAGTTCGAATCCGGAGTAGCTGTCGCCCAGGATATCGAAGACCACCAACTTTTTCGTGCCGCCAGCGAGAACCTCGGGGATCATGCAGGTGATCAGTCCAAACATCACGATCCCTGCCGCGATGGACCAAAACTCTCTTAAATTGGCTCGCCGTTCACCCGTACATCCAATCAGCAGCGCACCCAAGGCTGGGGCAAGTACAGCGAGCAGAGGCATGACCGGAATCAACGGTCCCATCCATGTCACCATTTAAGTTTTGTCAAATCTGTCACTCCGGACCCTGGCTTGTTCCGGTTCAAGGCGATCAGTAGCCCCAGACCGATCCCTGCCTCGGCGGCTGCGACCGCGATTACGAACAGGGCCAGGATCTGACCACTCGGGTTATTGAGCTGCTGGCTGAAACCGGCCAGGCTTAGGTTGACTGCATTGAGCATGATCTCGACCGAGACAAGCATCAGGATGATGTTGCGGCGGGCAAGGAAGCCGAATACGCCGATCGCAAAAAGAATAGCACTCAAGGCTTGAACGTCACCCGCATGCTCGCTCATGATTCGACTCTCCTACGAGCGAGCACGACCGCGCCCACAATGGCGGCCAAGAGCACCAAGCCGGCTATCTCGAAGGGCAACGCGAATGGACGAAAAAGCGCCGTACCAACGTCCGAAAGGCTCGCCAAAGGCGGATCTTCCCCAACTCCAATGGGGTCGAGCGTCTCGACCTTGGCCAGCCATGCCAAGGCTGCGAAGGAAAGCCCTATCGCAGCGGCGAATGGCCAATGGACGCCGAACCGAGGCCGAGTCTCTTCGTCGGGCAAGTCCAACAGCATTAGGACGAAGAGGTAGAAGATCAGGATGGCGCCAGCGTAGACGATCACTTGGACGGCCGCCAGAAACTGCGCCCCTAGTAGCAGGAAGATGCCCGCTACGTGCATGAAAAGGGCCAGCACCCAGAGCATACTGTGGACCGGATTCTTTCGTGTCACCGCCAGAATCGCACTGGCGATGCTAGTGGTTGCCATATAGTAGAAGACCGCAGTCATTTGGGCAGTTGCCGGAAATGGGGAAATTAGGGAAACACAGTCCTCAAGCCAAGGGATAACATCGTAAGAGGTGTAGTGTGCCTGTCAAGCAATCAATAGGAATTTTGATGGCCGAGGACTCGCTCAACGAACAGTCGCAGCCGAATTGGCAAGGAGTTTCTCAAAAAAACGGGTGCATAACCATTTGGACTATGGTACGCTGACTAGGGGAGCGGGTAATCAAATATCAGCAGTCTTTACGATCTGCCTAACAGCACGGGACATCGCGATGGATACCAAGATCCAAACTTTGCTGGACGGGAAGGGCCATGACGTCTATTCGATTCAGTCTAGCCAGATGGTCTTTGAGGCAATCACTGAAATGGATCTCAAGAACGTCGGAGCCTTGATCGTCAAGGACGGCGAGCAGGTCGTCGGCATTCTCACGGAGCGGGACTACCTACGCAAAGTGATGCTCCGCGGTCGCTCGTCGAAGGAAACCGAAGTGAAAGCGATCATGACCAGTAATCTGGTGTCGATCGCTCCTGAGCGCACCGTCGAAGAGGCGATGAGGGTCATGACCGACGAGCGGTGTCGCCACCTGCCTGTTTTTAAAAATGGCCAACTGGTTGGGATCCTTTCAATCGGGGATCTCGTGAAAGCGATCATCGCAAGTCAAGAGTTCGAGATCCAGATTCTGCAAGATTACATCTCCGGTCGATAGAATACGATGGCTTTTTTCCGGAAGTCGTACAGGAATTCAGCAAACGGCGTTCCAACGTGATCGCCTGACCCGTATCGTGCTGCCACCCCATGTCGGACACGGCGTGCGCACGCGAAAACCCAAGTTCCATTCAAAACCGCCTCGCGACAGCACCTGCGTTTTTGACGCCTTTCGGTATCTTCCCCCAGGCTCACAAGCTTCGCCGTAGATGGATCCTACCCAGGCAAGGATTTTTATGCGATTTGGCGGATGTTTAGCATTCCGAGTGCGGAGTATATTCACAGCGGTGTTTCGGTTGGATAAACTAGGGCAACAGAAACTAAATTGCTGAGACTTGGCGAAAGGCCGGTCCTGCTTATTTCCATTCCGTATTGTGCCGCACCCAATACACCAAATCGTTCTTTCCGTAAGACAAACTCTTTGTGTAATGGATTGACCATTTTCTCGTATAACCCGTAGACCGAAGATGTCCGATGATCAGGCTCTCGCTGTTACTTTGCTGTGGTTTCTTAGTTGCGTCCGGACTCGTTGCAGTGGGCCAAGCCCAGGAGACGCAGTCGGAGGTTTCGCTATCCGATAGAGAGATCGGCCGACTCGAAATCTTTGAAGATCGTGCGTTATCGGAAGCCGACGCTGTTTTCAATCTTGACCAGTATGCCGAGGCCCGTGGCAAGTACCTGGCGTTCCTGACAAAGCATGCGGATTCCCCTGCCGCCGCTTACGCGCTGTTGCGCAAGGGTCGATGCAAAAATGGATGATTCGGCTGATGCCACTTTTTTGTTGGGACGACCCGACAGCAATCCGTTGTTGGCCAAAGCGGTCGGAGACCGTTGGGCCGGACCTGACGGAACAGGGAATTCTGCTAAGGCGACTCAACACGGAAACACTTACCATGGCCATCGGCGGCGGCAGCCCCGTGGCCGTGATGTGGGCGGCATACGAGTTGGGCGAACGATTTGGCGTGCGGTACTTGATTGACCGCGACGTCTATCCGCCACGCCACGCCTGGGACAATCTGCCCGACTTGAACGTCGTGATGGAGCCGAACTTGACGATACGCTGCTGGCGGCTGGTCAACGATTTGGCTCCCGGGCCGGTTTCGTGGAGTCTCGAGGAAAACGAACGGTATCTGCGGCAACTGGCCAAGATGAAGTTCAATCGCATCCACACCTTCCTCTCCACGGCACGGTGACCGTGGGCGACGAGAAGGTCGAGACCGGATACGTGCGTTTCGTGCCCATCGAGGAAACGCGGGGTCCGGCCAGCGTCGGCCAGATCGTGGACGGCCAGTACGTCATCGAGGCCCGGGGCGGCGTACCGCTGGGCAAGCACCGCGTGGAGATCAGCGGACAGAAGAGAACCGGGCGGATGGTCCCGGGCAACACGGGTTTCGAGCCCGGGATGGTGGAAGAGATCGTGGACGTGGGGCCCGAAAAGTACGCTGGTGTCGACTCGCCGCTGGTGGTCGAGGTGACCGCCGACTCGGACGACCGCATCGACTTCCAGATTCTGGCCAAGTAGAGCCCGCCTCCCAGCGCGGCTCCCCGCCCCCAACGAGCCTACTCATCTTCCAGCCAATACGCGTAGAGACTCGCGTTTTTCAGCTTGAACCGTATGCGCACCGACTGCCCTCTCAGGTCGGCCAGATCGCCTCGCTCCCACTGTATCTCGCCCTGCGGTAGATCGCTCGCAATGGGGGCGGACTCCGCCAACACGGCATTGTGTCGTTCCAAAACCTCGACTTTCAATTCACCTTCGTGAGCATCAACGTTGACTCGCAGCTTGCCCGTCGGGACCACGAAAGGCTCCGTGGTGACCGTGCCTATCTCCTCGCCCGCGTCCAACGAGATGAAGCCGTCGCGGCGGAGGACGGCAAGGCATACGGCGCCGATGTCGCGGTCCCTGCCGTGTATCGGGATGTGCTCCCCGTTGGGGAATTCACCCACGTAAGTCCAGACGCCTCGATACTTAAGCCCCGTGTAGTAGAACCGCAATTCGTCACTACGCACGATTGGTGCTGAGGGTGGGAGGATCTGCGTCAGATCGTAAGCCCCGCTGTCGCGACGCGAGGGGCCAATGAACGGGCGCCGGTTGCCGAGCCGCTGCCAGGTCCTCAAATCGCGACTGCACGTCAGCTGCACTAGATGGAAGCCCACCGTGTTCGGGTAGTTGGGCACGGTCCCGGTGGCGTGGTACAGGGCCGGCAAGCCGATGTACAGACCTTCGTAGCGGAAGACACCCATGTTGTACACATCGACGTTGTACACCTGAGGGTCGTTGTACAACGTCTGCTGCAAGGTGGGATTCGCCATGCAGGCTCGGATGTTCTCGACGCCAAGTTGCTGGTCTCGCTGGTCGGCCTGAAACACAACGCCGTAGTCCGTCCACGTCATAAAATCGCGGCTTGTCGCGATCGCCACGGATCGGCCGAACGTGCCGCCGCGCTTGACCGTGTGGATGAACAATCGCTCCTTGGGATCGTAGCTGAAATTCCCCTCGTCGGAACTCTGGATCTTCGGCACATCGAGCTTGGTCCAACTGACGCCGTCCGGGCTGACGGCGAAGCCTTCGTTCAACAGGGGTGCCTTGAACCTGCGAGCCGCATCGTCATCGACTGGGTCGAGCACGGCCATGTCGATTCGTATGTTGGGTCTCGGCCCGGGCGTCCAATGAAGCCCGTCTGTGCTTTGCCAGAGCGGGTCGTCGATTCCCAGCACCCAGAGCTTGTACATGTTTGTTTGGGGATCCCACACCGGCGCCGTGCGCGTTTGCAGCGTTTGTTTCGGATCAGGACTGCGAATCACCGCCCCTCGCTTATCCGGACGATGCAAAATACCCGCGGTGTGTCACACCTCAGAACTTAGCAAGATGCGGTTTAGTGCGGCGGTCAGTTATACCGTTCACTTTCGCAGAGTTTCTTTTCTACCGTCGGTCGTGAACCCCGCCGCACCCTACCGGCCTTTGATCAGAGGCGCCTAAAGGTGCCGACCCCCGCTAGCCGACCAGTGCCGCAGTCACATGTTCTTACAGGTGGCCTTCTACCCGGTTTGTGCGGGCACTCTCCGACGCGTTCGGTAAGTAGCGCCTCCAATTACGTTCGTGTGCGAAACTTGCGTGCGACTCGCTCCAGCCGGGAATACGGCCTCATCTTGTGTTGAGCCAGTTGGCCAACCGCGCCGGGCGCAAGGACGGGGTCTTACCGCAGTAGAGCTGATGACCTGTTAGCCAACAGGTTTTCCGCGGCAGTGCGGCGCTCACGGGAGGATCGCCTGGCGACATAACGCACACGGCCACAACGGTTTGTGAGCCTCAGGCGGTAAATATTCGCCGCAGGTGTGGAGCGACGGGCGCAGCGGCCGAGAGGGAATCAGCTTTCGATTCCATCCGAGGCGGCGAACGGTGGGCCAAGTGATGCGAGTTGATCCGCTCAGCTATGAAGAGTTGGCGAGATCCGGCTCCGCCGCATTTTGCAGTTCAGTCAAGCGAGCTTCGGACAGGTTCCAAGGTAAGAATGA
>Ga0310123_10001283_pt1 | contig 21104 bp, 15 predicted proteins | sample CB6_AW_1057_MG_FD_203505 | JGI IMG/M metagenome (GOLD analysis project Ga0310123, IMG submission 203505) | Marine microbial communities from Western Arctic Ocean, Canada - CB6_AW_1057 | ecosystem: Environmental > Aquatic > Marine > Oceanic | place: Canada: Western Arctic Ocean | collected... | reverse complement strand
TCAGCAAATGGCGACCTTTGGCAAATGGCCGGAGACGGATTAAGATGGTGCGTTATGTTGAAGGACGATTGACCGTACCTTTTGCATATTCGCGATTCGGCGCAGAGGATCACCGTTTATACATGCGATGGGAAAGCAAGAGTTGGACATGGGAGACTGTCCGCTGTGTAGCCGCCAGGGCCAGACGAGGCATAGGTATCTGGTGATATCGGCGTACCGTCTGCTGGTGATTCAACTCAAGCATCCCCATGCGAAAGACTGGGCATTTACACGGCTGACAACCATCGGCCAAGCCTGCCGCGCCGTCGCTGCAGAAACCCTCCGCACGACCCTCGCCTGGGCCATGGAACAAATCGCCGATCATTCCAGAAATGCACAGCACGGCACGCTTACAGCGATCAACAGTTGGTCTTGACCGCAGAGAGGATAGTTGGTCTTGACCGCAGAGAGCCCGTCTAGGACACTCTCGAACCCATCTTTTCGCGCTCGACTGCGTGTGGTGCCCCTTCTGTGCCAAATATGATTAAGCACAAATACGTGCCATATGCAAGATTCCAGTTCAATTCACCTCCAGTTCACTTATTGACGAGCCGACTAGAGAGGTGGAGTCTCTCCGTACCGACATTCAGACGGTGAGCGAAGGATTGTTTAGCATGTGGGCCACCCATAACCTGGCTACACGCACCGTGATCTGGCTGGCAGCCATCACGCTACACGTGCAGGGCCTGCCAGCAGCCTCGTGTGGTCGTGCTAGCAGCAAGAGTTGCTGTCAGAAAACGAGCAATCCAAGGGCTGCTGCTCGGCGCAGCAGGTCCGCGAAGGCCGGTGCTGCTGCGCTAAGCGAGCGGCTACGACTCATTCATGTTGCGGAAGCGATAATAGTGAGCAAGGTTTTCGTTGCAACTGCGGGGCCAACTGTCAGTGTAGAAAAACCGAACAGCCAAGGCCCGCTACGCCACCCGTCAAAAATAACACGACGAAGAAGGTGGCAAGCCAATCGGCCTCAATAGTTTCGCCTGCCACGGCCTACCAGTCCCCAACCACTCGATGCGTCAACCGCAGCAGATACCCTAGCTGCTCTTGATCGTTGTGTATCTCTTTGCCGGTTCACGCTCTGAACCGGATACGCTAGCACCTTTGCGCGCACTGCAAATGGGCTGCTGCGCGTCTCTGGTGCGTTTGCTCGTCATCGCTGCACTGCGGCAAGCCACGGAAATCAAACCGGCGAGGTCATCATGAACGATGCAGACATCAACACGTCTCCCGAAGAGTCTACGGTTTCACAAGCCGGTCGGGGCAAAGTTGTCGAAAGCAGCGCCGCCCGAGACCGAAACGAGTCTCGGCGCTGGTGGATCAAGCTTTTCGTGCAGCCTCTATTGTTGCTGATAGCCGGCGTGGTACTCATTGCCGGTCTTGGCCTAGCGCAAAAGCTCGGCTGGATTTCTTCCGGCAGCGGCGGCGAGCACACAGTCTCGGCGGCGAATGAGAGCACGCGGTACATCTGTCCGATGATGTGTACACCGCCGCAGGCCGAGTCAGGTCGCTGCCCTGTTTGCGCGATGGAACTTGTGCCGGCGACTTCTGGTGGGGGCAACACCGACTCGCGTTCGGTTCAGATCGATCCCACAGCTCGCCGCGTAGCGAACATCCGCACCGTGGCCGTGACGTGCCGATGACTCGCACCCTTCGAGCCATTGGAGAACTCAGTTACGACGAGGGTTCGCTGAAAACACTCTCGGCCTACGTCGACGGTCGGCTCGACCGTCTGGTTGCCGACTACACTGGCGTTGTCGTCAAGAAGGGCGACCACCTGGCGCTCGTGTATTCCCCGCGGCTCTATTCCAGTCAAATCGAATTTCTGTTAGCCAAGAAAGCTCATTAAGAGAGTCGCTCCGCGACGCTCGCTCGCGTGATTCAATCCAATCATGACCTTTACGAAAGCGCCAGGCAGCGGCTGATCGAGTTGGGCATGACCGCGTCGCAGATCGAACAGCTCCAGCGGACAGGCGAAGCGAACAGCCGCATGCACTTGTGTGCTTCGATCAGCGGTACGGTGATCGAGAAATTTGCCGTCGAAGGCCAGTACGTGAAGGAAGGTCAGGCCATCTATCGCCTGGCGGACCTGTCGACGGTGTGGCTGATGCTCGAGTTGTTTCCAGAAGATGCGACAACGATTCGCTACGGACAAAAGGTCGAGGCCGTGGTCCAGTCACTGCCGGGACGAACTTTCACCGGCCGCGTGGCGTTCATCGACCCAAATGTCGATCCAAAAACTCGTACCGTGGGCGTTCGTGTCGTCATTCCGAACGGGGACGGTCTCCTGCGAGTAGGCGACTACGCCAAAGCCACGATCGAAGTTCCCCTGACCGGTTCCGACAGCCAGCAAGAAGGCTTCATCGCAGAGGCAAACACCGGCGGCGAGGCGTTGGCCGTGCCGCGTGATGCCGTGCTCATGGCCGGCAGCAACAACGTCCTTTACGTAGAGACGGAGCCAGGCCGCTTTGAGATCCGCCACGTTGTGCTCGGTCCAAGTTGCGGCGACCAGATTGTCATTCTCAGCGGCGTGGAGCAAGGAGAGCAGGTTGCCACGCGCGGCAACTTTCTGATCGACTCCCAAATGCAGCTTGCGGGCAATCCATCGCTCATTGACCCGACCAAAGCCGAGCCGCAGATGGACCTTCCGCCGATCGAGGCGCCCCAAGCGATCGTTCCACATGCCGCTGAAGTCCGTCAAGCGCCAGACCAGGAGGCAAAACGAATTGCCGGGCAACTTAAGGAGGTTGTCCGATGATCCAGAAGCTACTCGATTTCTGCATCCGCGAGCGGCTTCTCATCCTGCTCGGCAGTGTTGTACTTATCGCCTACGGCTGGCATTCGACACAAAAAGTACCGCTCGATGCGATTCCTAACATCGGCGAGAACCAGGTGATCGTGCTGACGGAGTGGATGGGCCGTTCGCCCAAGGACATGGAAGATCAGATTACGTATCCGCTCTCGGTCGCCCTGCAAGCTGTGCCAGGCGCGAAGAGCGTGCGCGGCAAGAGTATGTTTGGTTTCAGCTTTGTCCAGGTGACGTTTGACGACGCTGTCGATTTCTATTGGGCCAGGTCGCGAGTTGCCGAGCAGCTTACGACGGTCTCCGACTCCTTGCCAGACGGCGTCACGCCGGTGCTCGCACCCGACGCCACGGCGATTGGCCAAGTCTACTATTACGTGCTCCAGCCACCGGAAGGAATGGACCTGGCCGAGCTGCGGTCGAAACAAGATTTCTTCATCAAGTATTCGCGCCAATCCGTCGAGGGTGTGGCGGAAGTCGCGTCGATTGGCGGTTACGTGCGACAGTACCAAATCGAAGTGGATCCCGACCGCCTGCGATACCACAACATCCCGCTTAGCAAGGTCATCGACTCGGTGAAGGCGTCGAATATCGACGTCGGCGCGAAGACCGTCGAAAGCGGCGGCATGGAGTTCATCGTTCGTGGCAAGGGGTTTATTGGTTCTGGCAAGACCGAATCGGAAACGATCGATCAAATCGGCAACACGGTCGTGCTGACCCGCGATGGTGTGCCGGTCCGTGTGCGCGATTTGGCTCAAGTTCAAACCGGGCCTGCGTTTCGTCGCGGCGCGCTCGATTTCAACGGCCACGAGGCGGTCGGCGGCGTGGTCGTGATGCGGTACGGCGAGAATCCTCGCGAGGTCGTCGAGCGAATCAAGGCGAAGATTGTGACTCTGGAGTCCGAACTCGGTGGCATTAAGATTCACGGTGTCTATGACCGTACTGTGCTGATCGACGAGACCGTGGCAACGCTTACCGAGGCGCTCGGGCAGGAGATACGATCGCAGTCATGGTATTGTTCCTGCTGCACGTGCGAGCCAGCATGGTCATCGCGATTACCTTGCCGATGGCCGTGTTGATGGCATTCATCGCGATGAACGTGTTCGGCGTGGACGCCAATATCATGTCGCTGGCCGGCATCGCCATCGCCATCGGCACGATGGTCGACATGGGAATCATTATTCTGGAGAACATCTACGGCGGTTTAGCCGATTGGGACGCAAAAGGCTCGCCGGGCGGCCCAAAACAACGGCTCGTGGTCATACGCTCCTCGACCGCCGAAGTTGTGCCAGCGGTCATCACGGCGGTCAGCACGACCGTCGTCAGTTTCCTGCCAGTCTTTCTCCTCACGGGTCGCGACCACAGGTTGTTCGCGCCTCTGGCTTGGACAAAGACATTCGCAATTGTCTCGAGCCTGATCGTGGCAGTAGCCGTCGTGCCAATGCTCTGCCGCATTTTCCTGCAGAGCTGGTGTATGCCTCGATGGGCGAACGTGGCCGCAGGTCTGGCCTTTTCCACACTCACGGCCAGTCTGTGCTATTTCGTCTGGGGTGAGCGCATCGAGCAGTGGACGTCGCTAAGTCTGCCGTGGGCGACCGTCGCCGTTGCGGTGCTCGGTTTTCTCGCCGGATGGTGGCTGACTCGTGAGAAGATTCGTTCGATGGATGAGAACCCATCGAGCCGCTTCGTGCGGTTCCTCTACGCCGGACGCCTGAAACTTGCGCTGCGCCACAAGATGCTGATGCTCGCCTTCCCCGCAATCATTGTGGTATTGGGGCTAGGAGCGTGGATCGGATTGCCCACCGTACTGCGGCCCGTTGAGAAGGTTTTCTTAGCACTTGGTGCGGACCTGAACGAGGTGCCGAGATACGTGACAGCGAAGCACACTTTCACAGACTTAGAGACGGACGACTGGATCGCGCTCGACGAAGGTAGTTGGTTCTACATGCCGAGCCTCTATCCCGCAGCCAGTTTTTCACAGGCGATGGAAGTACTCCAAACACAAGACACGCTGATTAAGGAAATCCCCGAAGTTGAGAGCGTACTCGGAAAGATTGGGCGAGCCGAATCTGCGCTCGATCCGGCCCCGGCAGCAATGATCGAAACCTACGTCATGCTCAAGCCGCTCGACCAGTGGCGCGAGGGGATGACCCAGCGCAAGATTTGGGACGAAATCAATGCGGTCGCCACGCTGCCCGGCGTCACGCCTGCCTCACCACTTCAACCGATCGAAGGCCGTGTCGTGATGTTGCAGAGCGGCATCAAGGCGTCGATGGCCGTGCGGATTTACGGCGACGACCTCGACGGACTCGCAAAGGCGTCCCTCGCCGTGGCGGAGCGTCTGAAAAAGAACCATTACGTCAACGCCGGCACGGTCAACCCGGACATTGTGATGGACAAGCCCTACTTCGAATTCGAGGTGGATCGCGAGGAGGCCGCCCGCTATGGCATGACGACCATGATGGTCAACCAAATCGTGTCCGCGGGACTTGGCGGTGTTGACGTGACGACCACGGTTGAGGGTCGAGAGCGTTACCCGATTCAGATCCGGTACGAACGGAGTGTACGCGAACGTCTCGACGAGTTGCAGAAAGTATCGGTCGTAACGCACACGGGCAAAATGGTGCCATTGGAACGACTGGCCCACGTCACGACGACCTGGGGACCTGGTGCGGACGTGGCTCGCGCGATGGCCTTGCCGGTCTTCGGCGAGATGCTTATCGAACCGTTCACGACGTTCATCGTTCCGGCGGTGTATTGCGGCTACATGGAGTTCAAGATGCGGGCCGGACTTCAGGATCAGCTTTCCGCTGATCGCGACGATGACGACTGGGAAGAAGAGAGGATCGCCGCGTAAAGCGGCGCAAAGATAGGTCCCGTCCGCCGGACGGGAAGTTCGTTTTGTTACTGTCCTATTCAGGAAGGAGAAGGACATGAAGACTACAAGGATGCTTTTTGTTGTGGCGTTGGTCGTTGGCACGGGTCAAGTTGTGAGTGCTCAAGGAGGGCATGCAGGACATTCACATTCAGGACATGATCATGCGCAAGCGAGTTAGGAGTTGTCACACCGCGATCAATTGCGAGCTGCGGTACAAGAGATTTGTCCTGTTTCTGGGGGCAAGCTTGGTGACATGGGAGCCCCGTTCAAAGTGAAAGTTGGCGAAGAAACGGTTTTTTTGTGTTGCCAAGGATGTATGAAAAGAAAGATTGATCCCCAGCACTGGGCGACCATTCACGCCAACTTTGCCAAGGCGCAACGTATCTGTCCCGTGATGAAGAACGAGCTTCCCAAGAATCCGAAATGGACGTTCGTTGATGGACAGATCGTTTACCTCTGCTGTCTGGAGTGTGAGAAGAAGATCGCCGCAGACCTCAAGACATACCTTCGACAAGTTGACGAGCTTTATACGGCCTCACTGCAAGCTAGACAAGCTCGTCGGTAATATCGGGTACTACACGATATCAGCACCCCGACTGCTAACGAATCAGGCCACAGAACCCTAAGTGACACAGCAGCCGGGGTGCTTCCTACATGCGACAGTTATTTGTCGGTTGATCCTTACCCAATCGGAACAGCCGGAATATGTTCAACCTGATGAACGGTTTCTCCGAATGTTCTAGTCGCAACGGCTGGTTCGGCGAAACCGTTTTTGCCGATGAAGGGGGTAACACAGTGTAGTTTTCGCTTGCCAGAGAGGGCCACGGATGGCCGTTCGACGATTGACTGCTTGCGTTCTCTCAGCGATTGCTCTGATGGCCGGTTGCAGGACCGCTCATCAGGTGCGTGACGCTGAATACGCCCATGTCGTCGATGCGGTGCATCAGGCTTTGCACACACCTGCTCCGGCTTTTGATGCTGTCAGCCTAGTGTTCTCGCAGCTCGAAGGTCCACATTCTGTCGAGGAGTATATTCAGTTTGCGTTGGCTCAAAACCCTGATATCCGGGCGGCCAGTAAGCAAATGGAGGCCTTCGCCCATCAGGTTCCCGTGGGCGCAAGTTTGCCGGACCCGATGTTGGGAATGACGTTCTTCCCGGAACAGGTCCAGACGGCCGCGGGACAGCAGGAGTTTGCCCTCACAGCAAACCAGAAGTTCCCCTGGCACGGCAAGCTCAGTGCCCGCGCCGAACTTGCCGAGTCCCAGGCCAATGTGGCCCGCGCTCAGCTTGCGGCGGTTGAATTGGCAACGATCGCAAAAGTCAAACACGCCTACTACGAACTCTATTTCATCCAGCAAGCTATTGCGGTCACCGAAGCCGACCAGAAACTTCTCGGCAAGATTCGCGACGTTGCCAACTCGCGATACAAGGTGACACAAGCCAGCTACCAGGACTTGCTGCGAGCCGAGTTGGAAATCGCCAGCGTCGAGAACGAACTGATCCGACTGCGGCAAAGGCTCGAAAGTGCCCAGGCACGACTGGCTCGCATATTGCATATCGCGCCACAAACGAAAGTGCGAGCGCTTGATCGGGTCGCACCGGAGCAAGTCCCACACGATTTGGAATGGCTGCAGCGTCAAGCGGTGGCAGCACGGCCAGAGTTGCACGCACAATTGGCGGCCCTCGAACGCGACCAACAGGCCGTCGAACTGGCGAGTCTCGACTATATGCCCGACGTGACGTTAGGAGCGACATGGATCGACGTAGCCACCGCTGGCATCAGCTCTGTGGCTAACGGGCGCGATTCCTTTCTGATTACCGCGGGCATCAATTTACCGATCTACCGCAAGCGGCTGGAATCATCCGTGCGGTCGGCCGAAGCGAAAGCTGTTTCGACGGCACATAAGTACGATTCACTGAGGGATGCTACGCTCGAACAAGTCATGGATCTCTTCGCGCAGGCGCGGAGCCAGCAAGACCTACTCACCCTATTTCGAGAAGACATTCTGCCGAAGGCGCGACAAACACTGGAAGTATCGCAACGAACCTATAACGTCGGCGAAGTCGACTTCCAGCAATTGATCGACGACTGGCGACAGTTGCTCCGCTATGAGATCAGTTACCGCCGTTCGGAAGCCTCGCTACGTCAGGCCCTGGCGGAACTTGAGCGCGTCGTGGGCGGATTCACCGATATGTTAGCCGATCCAACTGAACTGCCAAGCGAAGAAATACGACCATTGCCATCTCCGCAATAGGAGCGGTTTACTCACCTCCGCGATCATCGAGCGAGAATGATGATGAAGTTCTCAACGACGCCCGTGCTACTCCTTGGCTCTTTTACGATAGTCCTTGGATTGGGATGTGCGCCAGCGTACCACAGCTACTCGGATTGTTACGTCGACTGCAAATACTGCGAGCCGCCACCATTGCCGTTCGCTCACTACGAAGGCTGCGTTTGTCACTCGTGCGCCGTGTCGAGGTATTTAACGACTCCGACGCAGCCGGTCGAATAAGGCAAGCGGCGGGAAAAGAATCTACTGCTAGAAAGCACCCCGGCTGCTTTCCTGTGACTTTCCGGCACAAGTTTCTGTTTCAAGCAGCCGGGGTGCTGGTAGGTTATTTCACTACGGCCTGCCACACCTCATGGCTACGCATGTTCGGCGAATCGCGGATCGTCAATGTTGTGCTTGAGTTTCCATTCTTGGACGGCACAATACAGCGTGGGAACGATGAACATCGTCATGATCACGATGGTCATGCCGCCAAAACTGGGAATCGCCATCGGCACCATGATGTCCGATCCGCGACCCGTGGATGTTAACACGGGAATGAGCGCCAGGATGGTCGTCGCGCTCGTCATCAGGCAGGGACGGCAACGTCGCTGGCCGGCTTCCACGGTCGCGGCCCGCGCCGCTTCGATCGTCGTGATCCGATGCCGCAGAAAGCTCTGGTCCAAATACGTGGCAATGACGACGCCGTCGTCCGACGCGATGCCGAAGAGCGCCAGGAGTCCGACCCAAATCGCGATGCTCAGATTGATGGGATGGATTTGAAACAGCGTTTGCATGTCGGTTCCAAAAACCTCGAAGTGCAGGAACCACGGCTGCGTGTAGAGCCAAGCCATTAGGAATCCGCCTGACCACGCCACCAGGATACTGCTAAAGACGAGGGATGTGGTGACAACGGACTTAAAATGGAAGTATAAAACCATAAAGATGGCCAGCAGCGTCACGGGCAAAATAACCATCAGTTTCTTCTGGGACCGGACCTGGTTCTCATAGTTTCCGGCAAATTCGTAGCTGATGCCCCCGGGCAACACGAACTCGCCGCTGTCGATTTTTGCCTTGAGATACCGCTGGCATTCCTCCACAACGTCCACTTCCGCGTTGCCCGCCTTCATGTCAAACAGCACGTAGCCGACCAGAAACGTATCTTCGCTCTTGATGACTTGGGGACCACGGACGTAGTTGATCTTCGCCACCTGGGAGAGCGGGATCTGCGCACCACCTTGGGCAGTGACCAGAATTCTTCCCATCGTGTCGATCTCGTTGCGGAGCTCACGTAGATAGCGGACGCGAACTGGAAACCGTTCTCGTCCCTCGACGGTGGTCGTGATCCGTCGTCCACCGATGGCCACTTCCACGACATCTTGGACGTCACGAACGGTCAGCCCGTATCGGGCGATCCTCTTGCGGTCAAAATCGATTTCCAGATAGGGCTTCCCGACGATGCGGTCGGCAATCGTAGCGGAGGCTTCGACGCTGGGGACCTGCTTCAAGAGAGTTTCTATTTGAAGGCAGACACGTTCGATCGTTTCCAAATCGGGTCCTTTGACCTTCACGCCCATCGGCGCCCGCATTCCACTTTGCAGCATCACGATGCGCGCAGCGATCGGTTGCAGCTTCGGCGCCGAGGTGGTGCCTGGGACTTGTGCTGCTTTTTTGATTTCCTCCCAAATGTCGTCCGTCGTTCGGATGTGGTCTCGCCACTGGCGAAATGGCAGGCCGTCGGGATCGGGAATCAAATTGCCCTGATCATCGCGGGCAAACTCTTTCTTGTCATCGAGATAGCGAAACTTGACCCGATGGCCGTCTTTGTCGGTCACGTATTCGGGATGGTAATTAATCACCGTTTCGATCATCGAAACAGGTGCCGGATCGAGCGGGCTTTCCACTCGGCCGATCTTACCCACGACCAACTCGACTTCGGGAATTGCCATGATCGCTTTGTCTTGCAATTGCAGCACGTCCATGGCTTCACCGATCGAGGCATGCGGCATGGTGGTCGGCATGTAGAGGAAGGACCCTTCGTCCAAGGGTGGCATGAACTCCTTGCCCAGGCCGTCCCAACTTTTGGCAATCGTCCAGTCGACTTTTGTCAAGAAAGATTTGTTCTCGATACTTTTTGTGGGATATTTTTCGTCTTTCCACTTTTTCTCTCGCAGTTCCGCTAAACCGTATTTGTAATGTTCCAACCAGGATAGCTCGGCTACGTTGTCGCCAGGGAGAGACTGTTGTTCATATTCCTGCGGAATCGGACCGAATAAGAGCGCCGGACCCAACCACACCATGAGCCCCAGGAAAACGATGACCATCGGAATCGACAGAAAGAGCATCTTATGCCGCAAACACCAGCGCAAGATCGGCGTGTAGAGGAAGCGTTCGAAAATCAGAAAGAACGTCAGAAGTCCGCCGATTAGCATGACCACGAAGGCCAAGTTGCGTAACATGCCCTGCTGCGGTCCCAGCGGCAACCAGTGCTCGGTCAACATCATTCCGACCAGCGCGATGGCAGCCCCACTGGCGACTAGGGGCGAGAAGCGGCGAATCCGAGCGGGCAATCGTTCTTCGGCCAGATGATAGGCGCCCAGCGCGACCACGATGGCTCCCGCCCACCAGGTGAGCAGCGCGCTCATCACGAATCCGATTGCAACGAGAACAACAAGTAAGGCGCGGCGCAAGGACTGGGCGATCTTGGTGGTGAACAGCAGATGGGCCGCCGGCGGAAGAATGGTCAGCGCGACGATCACCGATGCAAACAGGGCAAAGGTCTTGGTGAAAGCCAGCGGTTTGAACAGCTTGCCTTCCGCACCGATCATCAGAAAGACCGGCAGGAAGCCGATGATCGTGGTGGCCACGGCGGTCAGCACCGCACCACTCACTTCCCTGGACGCCCGAAAGATGACTTCTTTGCGGTCTTCGTCGGGCTGAGCCTCTTTCAGATGCCGAAGTATATTTTCGCAAAGAATGATGCCCATATCGACCATGGTGCCGATGGCGATCGCGATGCCAGAGAGGGCCACAATGTTAGCTTCCACGCCGAAAGTTCTCATGCCGATAAAACACATCAACACTGCAAAAGGCAACAACATGCCGATCAAAATAGAGCTGCGCAGGTGCAGCACGAAAACAAGGATCACGATGACCGTGACCAGGATTTCTTCAACCAGCGCCGTGTTGAGTGTGCCGAGCGTTTCGTAGATGAGTCCCGTTCGGTCGTAGAACGGCACCACGGTCACCTGGCTGGTGATGGCCCAGTCGGGCCAATCCTCGCGCGGCGTGACACGCAAATGCTTGACCCAGTCGTCGTGGTTCGGTTCGGCGCCGAGAAAACCGTTGAACTCATGTTCGTCCGAGTAGGAAACCACTTCCTGACGGCTTGTTTTCTTGTAGTCGATCACGACTTTCGTGGCCAAGCCGGGAGCGAAACCTTCGATCTTCTTCTTGACGTTCTTGATCGCTTCCAATGGATTGAAGCCGTAGCGCACGACAACCACGCCGCCGACGGCCTCGGCCCCGCCTTTGTCCAATGCGCCGCGGCGCAGCGCCGGTCCGAGCGTCACGCGCGCCACGTTCTTGATATAGATCGGCACATCGTCGTTCACCGCCACGACGCTCTCTTCGATGTCGCTGATGTTTTCGATGAAGCCGAGCCCGCGTATGAAATACTCGACCTTGTTGATTTCAATGCTACGGGCCCCCACGTCGATGTTTGATTTGCGAACTGCCGTGAAGATGTCTTCCAGATTCACGCGAGCGGCGCGCATGGCGTCGGGATCGACGTCGATCTGATATTCCTGCACGAAACCACCGACCGACGCCACTTCGCTGATGCCCTCAGCCGCCAGCAAGTAGTACCGGACGTACCAATCCTGGATCGTGCGCAGCTCGTGCAGGTCCCAACCGCCCATCGGCTTGCCGTCGGGGCCACGACCTTCGAGCGTATACCAGAAGATCTGACCCAGCGGCGTGGAGTCTGGCCCCAGAGCAGGCTGTACGCCTTCGGGAAGCGTTCCGACCGGCAGGCTGTTCAACTTTTCCAGCACCCGCGTGCGCGACCAGTAAAACTCGACGTCTTCGTTGAAGATCACGTAGATGGAGGAAAAACCGAAGGACGAAGAGCTGCGGATCGTCTTGACGCCCGGAACGCCGAGCAGCGCCACGGTGAGAGGATAGCTGATCTGGTCCTCGATGTCCTCCGGCGAACGGCCCATCCACTGCGTGAAGACGATCTGTTGGTTCTCGCCGATGTCGGGTATCGCGTCGGTCGACACGGGATCGCGCGGCAAGAAGCCCAGTTGCCAATCGAACGGTGCGACCATCGCGCCCCAAACAAGGATCACGATCATCGCCATCGCCACGACCAGTTTATTGTCCAGACAAAAGCGAATGATTTTGTCCAACAGCGACAGGTGGTTGTCGGAAGGTCCATTGTTAGAAGACGGGGCCGAGTTGCCCAGGGCGTCAGTCATTTGGCTGATGTCCTTTGTGAACTTCCGGGCTGTTCTTTTCCTTGGCGCCGGGCGAGATCAATTCAACTCGATCCGAACACTTCAGCATGGCTGCTCCGTAATATGGGTTCCTCGTCTGGTCGTTGTTCTGCAGCCAGATCGCGCCTCGACCGTCGAGCGCCATCGGACAGTGCAACTGATAGACAGGGCCGACCGAGCCGAAACCGAAGGATTCCACGAGCATGCTGATCTCCTCAGACAAGTCCAAGAAAACGACGCGAGACGCCTCAATATCTTTCGCGGCTTTCATGTCGTCGAGCACCTTGGTTAGAATCGCTCGCTCCTTTTCCCAGTCGCCTCGCGCAGCATCGGACAGCGATTTGTCATCCACCTTTGCGAAGATCCGTTGAAGGTCTCCGAGCGCCTCGGTCGCCCGGCCAGGGTTATCGTCGGCCAGTGCTTGCTGCAACGGCAAGTATGCGTGCCAGAGTTGGGCGAGTTGAGCCTGAAACTCGGACGTCGCTTCAATACGTTTCACGGGACGTTCTTTCTCTAGCGAGATTCCCAACTGTCCACGCATGCGTCGCATGTGGCCTTTCAGGAGCAGGTAGACGCGGTCCGCCTCGGCTAGCTGGACTACGTCGCGGCCCTCCACCACATCGTTGCCTAGCAGCATTGCGAATTCCTTCCACAACATCTTTGGGTGGCCGGTCAGCAGCTTCCGGTCCACTTCGCTCAGGGCTTGGCCAAACTCATCAAACGTGGAGTTTATTTTCTTCAGGTCCTCCGCCTTGACCGCGTCGGTGACTTGCTGGTAGGCCGCGGCGAGTCTGTCGATCTGCTGGTAAAACTCGGCTGGCAGGACCGTCTTGTGGCCGGTGTGTTGGTCACCGGCGGCTTTCTTCCCGCTGCCCCCGTGGTCGTGGCCGCCGCCCCCGCCGCCTTTAGGCGTCATCATGCTCGGCTTGGCTTGGATTTGGATCTCCGCATCGATCTTGAAATTCCCGTGGGCCGCGACAAGTTCTCCCTCCTGCAAACCGCTCTTCACGATGTAATAATCGCCGGCTCGCGGTCCGAGAACGATTTCTCGGCCTTCATACGTCGATTGATCCGATGGAGAGAACTGCTCGCCTAGATCGTCCATCGTTTCCTGAAGGCTCGTGAAAGCTCGCTTCGCGTCCTCCGTCTGTTGCACTCGCTGTCCAGCCATCGCGTCTTTGCCCAGGAGGTCGGCATAGTGGTTCCAAAGCTGCCGAGCATACTGCGTGGCGGGCTGATCGTAGGGCCGGTCCAAGAACTGGCCGAAAAGAGCGAACGCCTCTTGGATTTTTGCTACGTTGCCTTTTTTCATCGCACCGCTGACCGCATTGAAAGCCGTATCCAACCCGGACGGCACACCGGGCAATTCAACGTAGACGACGGCCCGCGTACCGGTCACCAGAGCCGCCGACTTGGGAATTACCAGCGGCTTGGATTTTTCGTCCGGTTCCGCCGTGACGTAGCCGAGTGTTTCCGCCCGTACCAGCGGCATACCACAGATATCGCAAGTGCCCGGCTGGTCCTTCACGATTTCGGGATGCATCGGACTGACCCACTTGCCAGCCAGACTGGGATCCATCACCCGTCCACCGAGTGCTATTTTCGGTCGTACAACGGCGTGAACAAACATGTCGGGCTTCAGTCTGCCATCCAGATTGGGGACGTTGACGCGAACTTTTATCGTCCGCGTTTTGTCGTTTAAGACCGGATGAATGAAGGCGATCCGCCCGAGAAATTTCTCGCCAGGATATGCTTCTGTTGTGACGGTAACATCCTGACCATAGCGGATCCACGGCAGGTCGGATTCGTAGGCATCCAGATGCACCCATACCTGGCTCAGGTCTGCAATCGTGTAGATGCGGTCCCCAAGACGGACACGTTCGCCCTCCTGTCTTAGTTTTTCGATGACCACGCCGCCAACGGGTGAGTAGATCGTCAAATGGTCCGTTGGTCTATTTTGTCTTCCGATTTCTTTTATCTGGTCCTCGGTCAAGCCTAACAGTCTCAGTTTCTCGCGAGCTGATTCGGCAAAATCGAGGTTGGCCAAGCCCAAACGGTTTGTGCTAGATGGGCGTTCTCCCGCATACTTCAATGCCTGAATCAACTCTTCCTGCGCGGCGTAAAGTTCTTCGCTGTAAATGTAGACCATGTGGTCGCCCTTCTTGACCTCGACGCCCGTAAAGTCTGCATAGAGCCGATCCAGCCGGCCGGAAACCCAGGCAGTGATATAGGCCAGCCTAGTTTCGTCGTAATCGACCTTGCCCGCCATGTGAATCTCGGTCGCCAGATACTTTCGCTCGACCGCCGCGGTTTCGATGCTCATTAGCGCTCGGGCCTCGGGACTGACCACGATTGTCCGAATGCCGCTGGACGACTTGCTGACCGGAACGAGTTTCATCCCACAGAGCGGACACTGGCCCAGACCATCGCGGCGAATCTGCGGGTGCATCGCGCAGGTCCAGGTTGTCGCTTCGGCCTGGGCGCCGGGAGCAGCGGCGCCGCCCGCTGGCGGCTGCCGTGGCTCAGAAGAACTCAACAAGTTTGACGCCAGCAGAAATCCAAGCCCGAAGACAACTAGAAATTGGGCGAGAATGATCTTCGTCCGGTGCTTGCGAAAGAGAGCTTGATGCCACGGAGCATCGAGCGGGTTCTTCATGCTAGGATCCAAACTAGAATTCATTGTTTTTCTCCAGCATTGCCCGTAGCTTGGCGGCCTCGTCCAAGTCACGTAATCCGATTGCCGTGATCTGCCGTGTACCACGCTTCCAGGTTACGGCAATGCGACCGCCGAGCTCGACTACACTACACTCGATGCCATTGCAGATTTCCGCTCGCTTTGGTCGCCCGCGAAACCAATCCGACTCCTCGTCATCATGCTCGAAGATCGCGATTTTGCTCCCGTCATCTCGTGTACAAAAGCATTCCACGCACTTACAGCGGGGCATCGTCATAACGTGCGCCGATTCAACCCTGTATCCCACCAGTAGGCCGTTTGCCACCGCCGGTCGATAGCCAACGTGCTTGAACACCTGTTCCACATCAACAGTTTTACCACCATACTTCGCGACCAGAATCTGTTGAGCTTTGTAAGGATCGCGGTCAAACTCATCAAGATAACCTGCAAACTCGGCCGCGAGTCGGTCACGTTCGTTGTGCTCGAAACGCCGGTCATAGGTGAGCCAACCAATCCCGACCGTAATCAGAATAGCCGCTGCCAACACAAGCCACTTCGGAACGGAAGTCGGCAAAGGGCGGTCGGTATCAGCAGGCCGCACTCTCGTTCCTTCCTCAAGTTGCTTTTCCAGTCGGCTCCAGATGTTGTCTGGCGGCGACGGCATTCTCAGTTCGCTGGTCATCGTCGCGAGTTTCTTGAACCCAGTCAGATCTTTCTCGCAATGAGAACAACCCTCGAGATGATGTGAGACTCGCACGCACTTTTTGTCGGACAACTCGCCATCGTAGTATGCGGAAAGCGATTCTTGGACTTCTGAGCAGTTCATCTCACGGTTCCCAACCCAAGTCACTAAGGTGTTGTTGTAGTTCGCGTCGTGCTCTGTTTAATCGTGATCCTACCGTTCCCTCGGGTAGGCTTGTTACTTCAGCAATCTCGCGATACGATAACTCCTCGACTTCGCGCAGAACAAAGATTGAACGTAACTCGGGCTCAAGCCGTGCCAGGGCCCGTTCGATAAGTTCCTTGTGCTCATAGCTTTCATCTTCGCGTTTGTCATGGCTCCTCGGCTCTAGCGTCAGCGTTTGGAACTTCCAGCGTTTTTCTTTTCGCCGATGCTGAAGTGCCTGATTGACGGCCACTTGATACAACCAAGTTTCAAGCTTCGAGCGGCCAGCAAACTGGTCGATCTTGCGGAACACTTGCAGAAATACCTGTTGCGTCAGGTCATCGGCGTCTTGCCGCCCGACCATTCGCACCATGAGGCGGTACACTTTCTGATGCGTTGATTTGTACAGTTGGCGTTGCGCATCGCGGTCTCCCCGCTGGCAGAGAGTAACGATCTCGGCAACTGTGTCTTGCATATCCCGCCATATCACTGCTCCTCTGCCTTCATTAGATGCGCGGAGGAGCTGGTTTCTTCGCGAAGCAGCGGTCGTCCTTGCAGTCGTCCTGCTAGTGCGAGTCGCACGTACATGCTTGTCATGCCGACCTGCGTATTTCAGCAGTTTTTTCGCAGTTTGGCCGGCGCTGTAATATGAAAGTTGCTCTAAAGCGGGAATTCAGCACATCTTGCCACAATCTGGGGGCAAACATCCTGAAGAACGCTATAGGAAGCCGCTGCCATAGTTTACCACACCGATAGTCTCTACACATACGAGGCTACGCAGAGCGGAGGGGCTGCTAGGGTCTTCCGCCCACAGCGGGTATAATGGGAAACTCAACCGATATTGAGGATAGCAACCGCACTGCGAATCCCATGCAAGACACGTCATCGCAACCACCGACTGGGCCTGTTCCACCGACTGGGCCTGTTCCATCGACTGGGCCCAACCCGCTGCCCACGACGTTTGCAGACGTTCGTCCTATTCTTCCGAGCGCGAGCCATCAAGACGCATACACCGTAACGTTTCGGCGTCTTTTGTGGGTGTTTGCTGTTCTGAGTTTTTGAAGAGCCGCGAAAACAGAAAAAAAGAAGCGCCCGCGAATGACGCGAATCAGCGCGAATCATAATATAATCCCATCATGTATTCATTCGCGTAATTCGCGGGATGTCTTACTTTGGTTGCGGCTGGTGGCCTCGCTAAGTTGATCTGCGGTTCCACTTAAATGCGTTCTTGGTGTTACAGGAGTTTTCGAGTGGCTCTCGATTCATGGAATGATCACAAAGAGCAGGTTCGCCAGGCGACTGATATCGTCGAACTGGTCGAAGGTTACCTGCAGCTACGACGGCAGGGCCGAGGATACGTCGGCATCTGCCCCTGGCACGACGACACGCGACCGAGCATGCAGGTCAATCCCGAACGCCAATCGTTCAAGTGCTGGGTCTGCGATTATGGCGGCGACGTCTTTAGCTTTATGATGCGGATCGAGGGGATCGAGTTTCGTGAAGCGCTCGAGATGCTCGCCGATCGGGCGGCCATCGTCGCCCAGAAACCGACCGGCGGCAAATCGATCGACAGCGGTACAGTCGACGACAAACAAACCTTGTTTTACGCCATGGCCTGGGCCGAACAGCAATATCACCGCAACCTATTAGAGAGCCCCAAAGCGGAAGCAGCTCGACAATACCTGGCTGACCGCGGATACGGGCCCGATACGATCCGCAAGTTTCATCTGGGCTTTTCGCCGGACGCTTGGGATTGGCTGCTCACACAGGCGAGAACGACCGACATTACGCCCACCATTCTCGAGCAAGTTGGACTGGTCATCGCTCGCGAGGGGCAGCAAGGGTATTACGATCGGTTTCGGGCTCGGGTGCTGTTTCCCATCCGTGATGTCCAGTCGCGGCCGATTGCGTTGGGTGGTCGCGTACTGCCAGGCAGCCAGGAGTCGGCCAAGTATATCAACTCGCCCGAGTCCACCTTGTTTTCCAAGAGCAGCCAGCTTTACGGCCTTGATGTGGCCCGCGAAGTGATAGCACGAGAGCGTCACATCGTGGTCATGGAAGGCTATACCGACTGTATCACGGCCCATGAGCACGGTTTTAGCAATGTGGTAGCTGTTTTAGGCACGGCATTGACCGAGCGACACGTGCCGCTGATCCGTCGATTTGCCGATCGGATCACGCTGGTCCTCGACGGAGACGAGGCGGGGCGACGTCGGGCAAACCAAATTTTAGAGTTTTTTGTGGCTGCTCAGATGGATTTGCGAATACTGACCTTGCCTTACGGGGCCGATCCATGCGACTTTATTAGAGAACAAGGATGTGAGGCTTTCGGCCGATTGTTGGACGAAGCCGTGGATGCACTCGACCACAAGATTCTTACGGTGACCGAAGGATTGGACACCTCGACCGAGACGCATCGTGCCAGCGAGGCACTTGAGGATATCTTGATCACCGTAGCCGGTGCGCCTCGACTGGCGAGCACTGCGCCCAGCACCGCGCGTTTGCGCGAGGAGCAGGTTCTGTCGCGACTCGCGCATCGCTTTCGCCTTCCCGAAGAACAATTGCGCGGCCGGCTACGTGTGTTGCGACAATCCAAGCGTAAACGACCCATGCCGGGCGAGGGCCTCGCGGACGTCGCGCCGATTGCGCTGAGTGAAATCCACTGTTGGGACCGCGAGCTGCTCGAGTTGGTCCTAGAACAACCGCAGCGTGTCGGCGAGCTCAGCAAGACGATCGGTCCGGAGGATCTGACGTCGCCGGTTGGTCGTCGAATTTTCACAAAATGCGTGCAACTTCACGACGCAGGTATCGCGCCGGACGTCGATCGTCTGATGTTGGAGTCGGAGGATGTGGCGATCAAGAGTTTACTGATCCAGCTTGATGAACAATACCGCGAAAAAGAATCCGTCGATTTTCAACAACGACTCGATGAGGTGCTGGCCAGCTTTGCCCGTCGCAAGGAGGACGCGCGTCACCGAAACACGATGGCTCAGTTGAAGGAGGGAGTACTTGATAAAGAGTCCGAAATGGAAGCTCTGACGAATCTTATTAATTCGAGGCGAAGCCGACAGGCAGGTCCCGAGCCCACGGATGGGTAAGATGCCTGATCGGTTGGTCCACCTGCGGCGCGCACCCGCTTAGACCGCGTGCCACGTAGACCATCTTCACTTTCCAAGTTCGCACAGGAAGTGCGAAGGAGTGAATCCGTGAATCAAGTTGATCACGAACTGCGAGATCTTCTCGCGGTTGCCAAGACTCAAGGTTTTCTGACCTACCAGCAGGTCAACCAGTTTCTACCCGACGAGACCGACGGCACGGCCAAGATTGATAACTTGTTGATCGCGCTCGACGAGCAGGGCATCGAACTGTTAGACGAACCGCCGTCGGATGGATTCGAGGCCCCGTCAGCCAGCCAGGAACAAGTCGTGCAGTCGTGTGACAGCTTAATCACTGCCGATTTTCTTCCGAAGCTCACGGACGATCCGATTCGGATGTACCTGACGCAGATGGCCGTGGTGCCGCTGCTGTCGCGCGAAGAAGAAATCGCGCTTGCCAAAAAGATCGAGATAACGCGGAAGCGTTTTCGTCGCACACTGCTCAGTTGCGGATATGCTTTGGAAAACACGGTCCGAACGCTGCAGCACGTCGAGCGAGGTAAATTGCCGTTCGATCGTACGATCAAGGTCTCGTTGACCGAGCGACTGACCAAGCCGCAGATCCTACAACGGATGCCGCACAATTTGCCCACGCTCGATCATTTGATCGCCAGAAATAAGGAGGACTTTGCCAAGCTGATCAGCAAATCGACTTCTCGGAAGGAAAGAGCATCCGCCCGACGGCGTTTTCTCGGCCGGCGGTCAAAGTCGCTGTTGTTGGTTGAAGAGCTCAGCTTGCGAACCCGTCGCGTCCAGCCCTTTATGCGACAACTCGAAGAAATGTCCGGGCGGATGGACGCCTTGCAGAAGCGTTTGGCAGCTGTAAGCGGCACAGGCGGCGACGCGGGCGGACGCACGGAGTTGCGCCGCTCGCTTCACCGGCTGATGGTCACGACGCTCGAAAGCCCTCGGAGCCTGAGAAACCGCTGTCAGCTATTGCGAGAGCAGTATCTGAGATACGAAGAGGCAAAACGGAAACTTTCGAGTGGAAATCTGCGGCTTGTCGTTTCGGTCGCCAAAAAATACCGCAATCGCGGTCTGAGCTTTCTCGACCTGATCCAGGAAGGCAACACCGGCTTAATGCGAGCGGTCGATAAGTATGAGTACCGCAGGGGTTACAAGTTTTCGACTTATGCGACCTGGTGGATTCGCCAGGCGATTACTCGGGCGATTGCCGATCAGGCACGCACGATTCGCATCCCGGTTCATATGATTGACGTGCTCAGCCGTTTGAGAAATGTGTCGAAAAGGCTCTTGCAAGAATGGGGCCGAGAACCGACAACAGAAGAGACGGCGCACGAAGCCGGGATAAGCCTCGATGAAACCCGTCGTGTGTTGGATATAGGCCGCCATCCCATCAGCCTCGATCGGCCGGTGGGCGAGAGTGAAGATTGTAGTTTTGGTGAGTTCCTTGAAGATCACAGCTCAGACAATCCGGTTCGAATGGCAAACAATAGTTTGCTCCGAGATCGAATCGAAGGCTTGCTCAAAACGCTCACCTATCGCGAGCGAGAAATTATCCGCTTGCGCTACGGCCTGGGTGACGGCTATTCGTATACTCTGGAAGAAGTCGGTCGAATCTTCAAGGTCACTCGCGAGCGAGTGCGTCAGATTGAAGCCAAGGCTGTGCGCAAGCTTCAGCACCCCGTCCGCAGCCAGAAGCTTGAAAGCTTTTTGCCAAGAATGGCCGGCTGACGGCCGACCGAATGCCGAGAGTTTCGAGCCGCTGGTTTTTGAACCAGTGGCTTTTTTTGTTCCCCATCCATTACCAGGCACAACATCTTAGAGGGTCGTGATGACTGTTACGGCAGACACTTTGCGTGAACTTCATCGCATTCACATGCAGCTATCGGACTTGAAGAACCGATTGGACCGCGGGCCGAAACAAATCCGCGTTCGTGAAGTG
>Ga0310123_10001281_pt1 | contig 21129 bp, 21 predicted proteins | sample CB6_AW_1057_MG_FD_203505 | JGI IMG/M metagenome (GOLD analysis project Ga0310123, IMG submission 203505) | Marine microbial communities from Western Arctic Ocean, Canada - CB6_AW_1057 | ecosystem: Environmental > Aquatic > Marine > Oceanic | place: Canada: Western Arctic Ocean | collected... | reverse complement strand
TTGCAACTCGAAGAAGGGGTCAGGCCCCGCCTGTGAAACGCGACAGGTGGAGCAAACCCCGTTGTGGGCGGCGTCTGACCCCGAGCGTGGGTCAGCTTCGCTTGCCTCGGGCGTGCGGGTGAGCCTTCTCGTAGGTTTCTCTGAGCCGGCGGGGACTGACGTGGGTGTAGATCTGCGTCGTCGTCAGGCTCTTGTGGCCGAGCAGTTCCTGGACGCTGCGGAGGTCGGCTCCGCCGTCGAGCATGTGGCTGGCGAAGCTGTGTCTGAGAGTATGGGGGGAGGTGAGTTGATCGAGGCCGGCTTCGGCGATGTGTTTTTCGAGCAGGCGTCCGACGCTGCGGGCACTCAGGCGTCGGCCGAAGCGGTTCAGGAACACGGCATCGAGGTCAGCCGGTGAGATATCGGGAGCGGGCCTGCGGAATTCCAGCCACGCCAACAGTGCCGCGGCGGCGAACCGTCCGACCGGCGCGATCCGTTCCTTGCGTCCCTTTCCACGTACCGTCAGCACGTTGGCGTCGCGGTCCCAGTCACCGAGATTCAGAGCGACCAATTCGCTGACCCGCAGGCCGGCCGAGTAGAGCGTTTCGAGAATCGCTCGATCCCGCAGCCCCGCCGGCTGGTCGTTCGAGGGAGTCTCGAGCAACTTCGCCACCTGATCGGTGGACAGGAAGTGAGGCAATCGTCGTCCCTGCCTGGGTGTCCGCAGCGCCTTGGCGGGATTCGATTCGACCAGCTTCTCGCGGCGGCAGTACTCGAACAGACTCCTCAGGCTGGCCAATCGACGCGCGATCGTCGCGCGGGCGTAGCCTCTGTGGTGCAGCCCGGCCACGTAGCCGCGGAGCAGGGTGATCGTGACATCGCGTGGCTCGAGCAATCTGCCCTCGGTCGAACGCAGGAACTCGAGCAGCCCGGCGAGGTCCGTGCCGTAGGACTTCAGCGTCAGCGGCGACGCGTTGCGTTCGATCCTCAGGTATCGCAGAAAACCCTTGACGGCCGCCTGCATCACAGGCCTCGATTCGTCAGGGCAGGAAGCCACCGGATCCCCGGAACCTCAGCCCAGGCAGCGGAACCGACTCTCGGCGAGAAACCGGCTCGGGCTGTGACACGACCGAGGGTGGTGTCGAGGGCGTCGAGGAGGACGGGACCGCCGATGTCTTGGCGATCGTTTCCTCCTGGAGCCGTCGGACCTTCTGGCTGAGCACCGCGGCGTCGTACCAACTGAAGCTCAGCTCCACGTCGGCCGCGTATTGCCCCAGCTTCTGCAGGACACTCTCGGTGCTGTCGTCGTCGTAGAGGAAGACGTAGCGCTCCGAGTTCTTCACCAGCGCCAGTACGTTCATTTCACGTTGCACGAGCCGAGTCCCTTGCTCGGGTCCGATTGTCCCAGACTTCTATCGGTCGCTACACATGGCAGAACCCGCATTTTCTGAGCCTGCAGGCCACACAATCCGACGGGCAATCGTCAGGATCGGTACAACCGGAACGACCGTGCTGAGCGGCTGTCGTGCGGCGAGCCTTCCGGCGGGTCGAGGCGGCAGTTAGGATGGCCGCTTTGTGGGCTCAAGAGGCTGGTGAGGGACCGTGGAACACCTGATTCCCAGCACCTGGTTCCAGGATCTGAACTGGCTGGCACTGCTGGGCCTGGTCGCCATTTCGATGTTGACCCTGGTGCTGGGGGCCGACCGGCTGGTCGAGAGTGCCAGTGCACTCGCTCGTCGACTGGGCGTGCCGGAGATCATTGTCGGGGCCACGATCGTGAGCCTGGGGACGACGGCTCCGGAATGTGCCGTGAGCGTGATGGCGGCCTGGGAGGGCAACAGCGGCCTGGCCCTGGGCAATGCCGTGGGGTCGATCATCGCCGATACCGGGTTGATCTTCGGGATGGGTTGCCTGATGACCCGCCTGCCGGTCAATCGCTTTTTGTTGTCTCGCCAGGGCTGGGTTCAGTTCGGATCGGCTCTGCTGCTGGCCGGGCTCTGCTACGGATTGTGGAGCGTTGACGGTGAGGATGCCGTGGTCCCCCGCTGGGCCGGTGCCATGTTCCTGACTCTGCTGGCCGCCTACCTGATTGTCTCGGTCCGCTGGAGTCTTCGACGCGAGGTGATCGACGCGACTCCCGATATCGACGGGCCAGGCGAGCCGGACCACTCCGGCGACAACCCCGAGGAGTCCGGGAATCCGCTGGTGTTGCTGGGAGTATTGCTGGTCGGAGTGACGGTGGTGGTCTTCAGCAGCCACGTGCTGATCGAGTCGGTGGTGGTGATGGCCGAGCGATTGGAGGTTCCCGAGGTGGTGCTCTCGGCGACGCTGGTGGCCTTCGGCACGTCGCTGCCGGAACTGGTCGTCGGCATGACCGCCATCCGTCGAGGTCACCTCGAGCTGCTTGTCGGCAACGTGATCGGCGCCGATGTGCTCAACGTACTGTTCGTAATCGGCGCCGCGGCCATCGCCGCGGATCTGCCGATTGTCGACGTTTCAGGGAGCGACGCGTTCGCCCAGGAGATCTTCCTGCGGCTGCACCTGCCGACGATGCTCGTGATCCTTGTGATCTTTCGGGCCTGCATCTTCCGAGCGGTCCGGAAGAACACGTTTGAGCGATGGATGGGCGCACCGCTGGTGCTGTGCTACGTCGCCTTCGTGATCTTGAACGTGGTGTTCGGCGGAGGTGTCTCGTGAGCGACCCTCCGAAGGATCTTGCCAGTCGACTCGAATTCGCAGTGGAGGTGGCGGCCGAGGCGGGCGAGTTGATCCTGCGTCATTATCACGACGCGGACCTGGCGGTTGAGCACAAGCCTGACGATTCGCCGGTGACGGCGGCGGACCGCGAGTCCGAGCAGTTGATTCGTGATCGGGTCGCCCGGAGCTGGCCCGGTGACGGGGTGTTGGGCGAGGAGTTTGACGAGACGCCGGGGAGCAGCGGGTACCGCTGGATTCTCGACCCCGTCGACGGCACCAAGTCGTTCATTCACCACGTGCCGCTGTTTGGCACACTGATCGGGCTCGAGCACAGGGGAGTGATGGTGGCGGGAGTCTGCCGGATGCCTGCTCTGGACGAGGTGGTCTACGGGGGAGTCGGGCTGGGGGCCTGGTGGCAGCGGGGCTCCGAGGAACCTCGGGTGGCTCGTGTTTCGACCGTCGCCAGACTTCAGGAGGCGTTGTTTTCTACGACGACGATCACCGGCTGGAGGACGACGGGTTTGCAGGCGGTGTTCGACCGTCTCTGTGCGGCCGCGGGGCTGGTTCGAGGATGGAGTGACTGCTACGGGCACCTGCTTGTGGCGACCGGTCGTGCCGACGTGATGGTGGATCCGCAGATGAACGCCTGGGACGCGGCGGCGTTCTTGCCGATCCTCGAGGCCGCCGGAGGCCACTTCGTGACACTCGACGGACGTGCGGTCATCGATGGTGGCAACGGATTGAGTGTCAATGCGGCGATTCGGGACGAGGTGCTGGAGGTGATTGCTGGTGGAGAATGATCCAGTTGGGTTATTCGGAACCGCGCTGTAGCAGTTAGAATGAAGGCGGATTTGTCGATTGGTGACGTCAGCAGATGCAACTGATCAACCCCGCCATCATCTATGGACTCGGCCTGGCGGCTGTGCCGGTTATCCTGCACATGCTGCTGCGGGCCCGACCCAAGCCTCACCTGTTCCCCGCCTTGCGGTTGCTCGAGGAACGGCGGCGTCACAATCGGCGTCGGCTGCGTCTGCGTCACATCTGGCTGCTGCTGTTGCGGATCGCCCTGATTGCTCTGTTGGTATTGGCGGTGGCCCGGCCCAAGTTGCCGGCGGCCGATTACTGGCCCCGCTGGCCCGGCGAGGTGCTGGGGCTGCTGGCGGTGTTTGCGGTTCCGCTGATCGCCTACCGCCTGGTCCTGGGCCGCTGGCGACGTCGCGGCTGGCCGGGTCACCTGCTGTCGACCCGCAGGTCGCTGTTGCGAGGTGGCCTGGGCCTGGTGATCGTGCTGCTGCTGTCGCTGTGGGCGGGCGGTTGGTACGGGCCACGGGTGGGTGCCGAGGTGACCACCCCGTCTCCGGGGGCTGCCCGCAACGCCCCGGTCGTTGCGGTCTTCATTTTCGATACCAGCCAGAGCATGGAGTACCGTCACCAGAGCAAGACGCGGCTGGAGCTGGCCCAGGAGATTGCCCGCGAGCACCTCGCCCGGCTCCCCGCCGGCAGCCGGGTCGCGGTGATCGACACGGCCGTCGAGTCGACTCGCGCGGCGCCAGCGGCAGCGGATCAGCAGGCGGCACTCGCCCGCTTTGTGCTGTTTCAGTCGAGCCCGGTGGCCCTGCGGCGTCGGATCGACCAGTTGGTGCTGCACCCGGTCAGCCGCACGCTCAACGGCTGCATCGAGAGTGGCCTGTCGCTGCTGAAATCGAATCGCGAACGTGACATCACGCGGGCGGCGGGCGAGGATCAATTTGTTCGCGAGGTCTACGTGTTCACCGACCTGGCTCGCGGTGCCTGGTCCAGCGGCACAGCCGACGCAACTCGGCTGAACCGCGCGGTCGAGAAGTGCCCGTGGCTGGGTGGGATCTACGTTGTGGACACCGGCGTGGCCAACCCGGTCAACACCGGCATCGCCTCGCTGGACCTCTCACGTCAGCGAGTCGCCGACGGCGGCGCGGTGACGATCACCGCGGCGATCGACGGCATCGGCCACGAGGGAGAGGTGGCTTTGACGGTCGACCTGTTGGTGATCAACGCAGCGGGCAAGCGAGTGCCTCGCGGGTCGACCGAGGTCAAGCTGATGGGAGGGGCCGCGGCAACGGCGAGCCTGGTCGCCGACGGGCTCACCGGCCCGTTCGTCCAGGGAGAACTGCGGTTGAGATCCAGTGATCCCCTGGCCGCCGACGACGTGGCCTATTTCACCGTCGCGGTGGCTTCGGCTCCCCGCGTCCTGGTGGTGGCTCCGACCGCACAGGAAGCGGCGTACCTGGTCGAGTCACTGGCTCCGCGGCAGGAGGTCGAGCGGGGGCGGGCGCGGTTTCGCTGCGATCACATTCCACCCAACCGCCTGGCTGATGCCACGCTCTCGGACTACCGCACTGTGATCCTGCTGAATGTTCCGGAAGTGGCTGAGGAGTCGTGGAGTGCACTCGAGCGGTTCGTCGAGTCGGGTGGGGGATTGGGGGTGGTGCTGGGTTCGAGCGTGCACTGGCAGCAGGACCGCGGCGTCAAGCCGTCGTCCTACAACAGTCCAGCCGCTCAGGCCGTGCTTCCCGCCACTCTGGATGTTTCCCGCAAGTTCACACCACCGGAATACCTCGACCTGCGAAATGCCACGCATCCGGCTCTGAAGTTGTTCGCCGACCTCGGCGGTGCCGGCGACCTGGTGCTGCGTGACGTGCGGCTGTACTGGCGTCTGGAATCGGGACTGGGCAGCCAGGTGGTGGCCCGCTTCACCGGCGACGCTCACGATCCGGCACTGTTGGAACGTAGCCTGGGCAATGGCCGCACGCTGATGCTGGCCACCGCACTGGACCTCCGCTGGGGTTGGAACGACCTGGCCCGCTCGGACTGGTTCGTCGTGCTGGTCGATCAACTCGTCGGCTACCTCGCTCAACGCTCCGGCGAATCCTACACCTACGAAGCCAACACCTCGCTGGCGGTCCAGCTGTTTCCGACGCGTTCGGTCACCGAGTTCTCGGTGGTGGCTCCCGACGGCAGCCAGCGGCCCGGCCAGTCCCGCAACGGCCAGGTGCTCACGATCGACGTCTCCGAGGCCCTGGGCCATTACCAGGTCCGCGGTCGAGGCGACGCGTCCAACTGGGTCTCCGGCTTCAGCCTGAATCTCGATGCCGCCGAACGCGATCTGTCGAGGCTGGCGGCCGAGGATCTTGATGCACTGCTCGGAGCCGATCGCTACCAGGTCGCCACCGATCTCGAGGAACTCGAGCGAAGTGTGGGCGACATGAGAATCGGGCGTGAGGTGTTTCCGATGCTGCTGCTGTTGCTGTTGCTGGTCTTTTGCAGCGAGCACCTGGTCGCCAATCGTTTCTACGAATCCGACCAGGTGGCCGGTGCGGTGGCTGGAGGCGGTTCATGATCCGTTTCGACATCGCACCCGCCTGGCACTGGTCGCTGGTGACGGTGAGCCTGCTGGCGGTCTTCGCGTTGATCATCTGGTCCTATCCCCGCCGTTTGCGGGACCTGTCACCGGGAGCCGCAAGGCTGCTGCTGCTGTTGAGGCTGGCGGTGGCGGTGGTGCTGGCCTTTACGATGCTGCGTCCCAGCCTGCAGCTGGTCGAACCTGATACGCGGCCGCGGGTGATTGCTGTGGTGATGGACCGCACCAAGAGCATGAGCATCGGGGATGCCGCGGGAGGAAAGACGCGACGCGAGGCGTTGATCGAGACGATCGGGACGTTTCGGGGTCAGCTGGAGGATCTGGGTGAGAACATCGAAGTGCGGTTCTTCGACTTCGACACCGGCCTGGTGCCGCTGGAACTCGCCCGCGACCAGCTGCCGGCTCGGGAGACCACCGGCGACCAGACGGCGATGGGCAACGTACTCGAGAAGGTGCTGCAGGAGTCCAGGAACCAGCAGATCAGCGGCGTGGTGCTGATGGGAGATGGAGCGCAGCGGGCGGTTGCCCCGTTCGATCTCGATCCCCGCCGCGTGGCTCGGATGCTGGGAGACCAGGGCTTGCCCGTCTACACCATCCCCTACGGAGCCTCCGGCGCCAGCGACAACGCGATCGATGTGTCCGTCGACGACCTGCTGGTGGACCGGGTGGTCTTCGCGAACAAGGCGGTGATCGTGCGGGCACGGGTGCGGCTGGTGGGGGCGGCCAACCGCGACATCACGGTGCGGCTGAAGGTCGAGGACCGGACCGGCAAGAGGATCGGCCAGTCGGGGCCGATGGTCCAGCCGCCACCCACAGCACGTACCTCACCGATACGACGCATCACCACGACCCGCAACGAGGATGTGCGGCAGGTCGAGTTGTCGTATGTGCCGTCGCAGCCTGGAGAATTCAAGATTTCGGTTGAGGTCGACGGGCTCGTCGAAGAGGTCCGCAAAACGAACAACCGTCGGCGATCTCTGATCAGCGTCCGCCGCGGAGGCATCCGGGTGGCCTACATCGATCGGCCACGCCCCGAAATCCGCAGCGTGCAGCTGCTGAGAGCTTCGGAGAAGATCCAGCTCGAGACTCACATTGTCCGGCCCGGACCCAACGGACGTGCGGCGGGGCTGACTGCGGAGCTGTTTGCTCCGGGGCAGCACGACGTCTACATCCTGGGCAACGTCCCGGCCAGCATGCTCGGTCGGGATCACCTGGCGAGCCTGGCGGCTCGGGTCCGCGAGGGGGCCGGGTTGCTGATGCTGGGCGGGTTCAGTGCCTTCGGAGCCGGCGGCTATGCCAACACGCCGCTGGACGCTCTGTCGCCGGTGGCGATGAGCCCGGCGGAATTGCAGGGGTCCGGCGACATCGAGACCGATCTGCACCTGATGCAGGACATCCGCGTGATCCCCACCGATGCCGGGTTGGCTCACTTCATCATGCGGGTTGCAGACAGTGGTGAGACAAACCGGGCTCGCTGGGAGGCTCTGCCGCCGCTGGAAAAAGCCAATCGGATTCGGCCCAAGAACGAGTTCATCGACGTGTTGGCCCGCGACACCGACGGCAATGCGATGCTGCTCTCGGCGGATACCGGCACCGGACGGCTGATCGCCTTCGCCGGGGATTCGACCTACTTCTGGTTCCAGTTCGGTCATCGGGAGGTGCACCAGAGGTTCTGGCAGCAGATGATCTTCTGGCTGGCCCACAAGGAGGACGACACCGATCAGCCGATCTGGGTCCAGGTCGAGCCGCGGACGTTCAATGCCGCGGCCGAGGTGCCTCTGCGTTTCGGGGCCCGCGATGAGCAGGGCAAGCCGATCGACGACGCCCAGTTCCAGGTGCGGGTGCTCGCCCCGGGACCCCGCCAGGTCGACTTGAAGCCCCGCAAGGATCTCGATGCGTTTTCGTCGCGTTTTACCGAGACCGCTGAAGCGGGGGATTACTGGGTCGAGGTGAATGCCAGTCGAGATGGCCAATCGGTCGGGTTGCCGGCCCGTGCGAGGTTCCTGATCGATGCCCGCGACCTGGAACTGGACGACCCGGCTGCGGACCCCGGTCTGCTGGAACAGATTGCCCAGCTCAGCGGTGGTGCGCGGTTTGCTCCCGAGCAGTTTGGGGAGGCGATCGAACAGCTGGCGGCCGTGCCGTCGGCCACCGGGCTGAGCCAGGCCACCGTCATCGACCTCTGGGACAACTGGTACGTGCTGGGGCTGTTCGTGGCGCTGGTGTCGCTGGAGTGGTTCCTGCGGAAGCGACTCGGGCTGGTCTAGTCCAGCCACTCATCCTCGGGGTCGAACTTGGGAAAGACCACGATCAGCACCTTCATCGTGCCCACCGCCCGGTGCCGTGTGCCGGGCGGGATCATGATGCACTGCCCCGGCCGGACCGGGATCAACTCGTCGTCGAGCTGCATCTGTGCATCGTCATCGCATTCGAGGAAGTAGTAGGTCTCGGTCAACCGTTTGTGGTAGTGCAGCTGAGCGTCGGCAGAGATCTCGGTGACGTGGATCGTCCCCGGGTACGATTCGATGTCGGCGAACGCCCGTCGTGCGGTTCCGCAGGGACACTCGACTCCGGGAATCTCGGCAAAATCGACCAGGTGATAGTTGGCGGCCGTCTGAGTGTCGCTCATCGATTGCCTCGTCTGTCTCAAGAAAGAACCGTGTGGAGATCACCGGGTCATTGTGGGTGGGTCTCGGGGTGGGCGTCAAAGTGTAGCGGGCGGGGTATCAGCCGATTGACAGGCGGCGGTGTCCACGGACAATGCGAGCGATACGTTGCCGCCGTTTCAGTCACCGGATCTGACCAGCCATGAGCGTTGTCCACACGAGTCGGATCGAGATCAAAAGGCACCAGGGTCCTCATCGGACGGCAACTATTGAGGGCTTCGACGGGGTACTGGATTTCGGGATCCACGGCGGCATCAAGGACTTTTACGCCCAGAAGTATGGACGTGAGTTCAGTGGACCGGAGTACCCCGCGACTCTGGACCACATGATCGCCGGGGTGGCCGGGTGACTGACCGGCACCCTGGCAGCCGCGCTGGATGCGCGGTCCATTGAGACGTCGGAGCGGTTGGTGGCATCGGTCGAGGGCGACATTGCCGAGGTCGACGGTGTGCTGAGGATCACCGAGATCCGCTTGCAGTACCGGCTTGCCGTCGACGCGGCGGGCCCGGAGGTCGATCGTGACGCGGTCGATCGGGCGTTGGAGCACTACGCCGAGAATTGCCCGGCCTACCAGTCGATCAAGGGCTGCATCGAGTGCAGTTGGGGCCTGGAGATTGTCAGGGCGGCTTGATCGCAAAGCGCGTCATCAGCAGACGGTGGTCCGAGCGTGAGCTCGATGCGGCCCGGCAGTGGACGAAGACCACATGAGCGTTGCCCCAGCACTGGTCGAGGTCGAGCAGGGGCAGGGGGACGGGCCAGGTGGGTCGGAATCCGTCACCGGCCTGCTCCCACGCATTCTTCAGGCCAGGACGCCAGGCGTCGAACCAGGCCGAATCGGTCGGAGTATTAAAGTCGCCGGTGACCAGCACCGGACGATCGGGGATGGCGGTGACGAGGTCGGCAATCTGCCGGAGACTCTCTTGCCGCGAGATCCACGGGGTACTCTTGACGTCGACCACCACCAGCGCCAGGCTCTGGCCGCGACAGTTCACATCGAACTGTCGGTAGCGTGCGTTTCCATCGAGTGAACCCGAGCGGGTCTGGCGGACGGTCCCGTTCTTGACCAGCACCAGCATGCCGCTGCCGAGCCCCCCCGAGGCGTACTCGGGGAAGGCCGACCTCCAGAACAGCTCGTGTTCCAGCTCGGCCGGCCCCGCTTCGACCAGGCAGACCAGGTCGGTCTCTTCGCCGCGGATGGTCTCGGCGAGCCGATTCCAACCCGCCTGGCCGTGGTCGGTGTTCCAGGTCAGGCAGGAGATGGTGTTGGCACGGAGCCCGACATTCTCCGGAGTCGAGTGTGCTGAGATTGTCCAGGCGACCAGCATGACCAGTCCGGTGGAGGCCACCGGCGCGGACCAGCCGGATCGGTTACGAAGTCGCAGTCCTCCGCCCACAAGCACCAGCAGCGCCGCTTGCACGGGCCACGGTGTGGCGTAGTACACCAGGGCGGTGGCGGGAAGCGAGTCACGCACGCTGAGTCGGATCACCGCTGCGGCCAGCAGCAGGCCACCGGCAGCCAGCGCCAGGGTGGTACCCAGCCGCGGCCGGCTGGTCGAGCTCATTCGAGTGTCTCGCCGAGGATGGCATCGGCCTGGGCCTGCCGGTAGTCCTTGATCTGTTGCCTGAGTTCGGGTCGGCTGCCGGCGAGGATGGCGATGGCCAGCAGTGCCGCGTTGACGGCTCCGGCCTTACCGATCGCCAGGGTGCCCACCGGGATGCCTCGAGGCATCTGCACGGTGGCCAGCAGGGCATCCATTCCGTCGGTGGCCCAGCCCGTCATCGGCACGCCCAGCACCGGCAGCACGGTGTGAGCGGCACAGACGCCGGCCAGGTGAGCGGCTCCACCGGCCGCCGCGATGATCACCTCGACCCCACGCTCCTCGGCCCCGCCGACGTATGCGGTCGTCTCGGCCGGGGTGCGGTGTGCCGAGAGCACCCGGCACTCGTTGGCGATGCCGAACTCTTCGAGCATGTCCCGAGTATGCTGCATCGTGCCCCAGTCGGACTTGCTGCCCATCAGAATATTGACCAGCGGTTCGGCGTGTTCACTCATCTCGATTGTCCATCTCGTTTCAGCATGACGCTCAGACCTCCGACCTCCTCGGGCCGACACCCCGCAGCACCAGCGGTCGCGTGCAGCCTACTGACACTCGGTAGTAACGGCAAGATTCGCGACGCGTTGCCGGTTGCCGACGGGGCCTCTAGAATCGAATGGGTCGGGGGTGGGGTGCCTGTCGAGAGGGGATCAGCGGAGTGTCGTCGATCATCGTCCTGGAACAGTCCCCCCGCTTCCGATGTGAACTCGAGACCGAGTGGTCTCGGCGTGGAGGCTCGTCCAGCGGTGTCGGCGATGCGGTGATCAGCTCGGTCGAGTCGGCCAGCAGCGTTTCGGAGGTGATCTCGTGTGCCGATACGAAACGCTACGGCGTGCTGGTGGCTGACCTCGCGATCGGGCAGCCCGACGTGCTGCGTCTGCTGGAAAGATGGAATCGAAGTTGGCCGATCGTGGTGGTTGGCCCGAGGGAAATCGCGGAACTGGAATGGCCTCTCAGGGAACTCGGTGCCACGTCGGTGCTCTTCGAGCCCATCAAGCCCTTAAGGCTATGGGCGATCTGCCGACGGGTGCTCTTTGATGCGGCATGACCAGGTGGTGCGAGGCAACAGGCGAGGTGGATCCTGACGATGAATGATGCGGAATTGAAACAGCGGATCGAGTCGATCATCGACCCGGAACTGGGTCGGTCGCTGGGCGGATTGCGGATGGTGAAGTCGGTCGAGGGGGTCGAGGGGGCACGCGTGCGGGTGACCATCGAGTTGCCGACGACGGCGTACCCCGAGCCCGAGCGATTCGAGGGCCTGATCGGTGAGGCGGTTGGTGGCGAGGTTGAGCTGACCATCGAACGCACGGTCCGCGGGTCGAACTCCGGCGGTACCATCGGTCTGTCGATTGCTAACGTGATCTGCGTCGGCAGTGGCAAGGGGGGTGTGGGCAAGAGCACCGTGGCCTGCGGCCTGGCCTACGCCCTGAAGGCGTCCGGAGCTCGCGTCGGCCTGATGGATGCCGACGTCTACGGTCCCAGCGTGCCGCACCTGCTCGGAGCCAGTGGCGAGCCGACGGTGACTGAGCTGGCCGGACCAGACGGCGAAATGGTGCAGCGGATCCAGCCGTTGGAAGTCGATGGACTTCGCTTGATGTCGATGGGGTTTCACATCGCCGAAGACCAGGCGGTGATCTGGCGTGGTCCGTTGTTGCACCGCACTCTGACGCAGTTCCTGCAGGCGACCGACTGGGGAGAACTCGACTACCTGGTGATCGACATGCCACCGGGCACCGGCGACGTCGCCCTGACTCTCTCGCAGTTGCTCTCGCTTTCGGGCGCCGTCATCGTCTGCACTCCTCAGAAGGTCGCGCTGCTGGATGCGGTCAAGGCCATCTCGATGTTCAACCAGGTCAAGATCCCCGTGCTGGGGATTGTCGAGAACATGTCGGGCGAGATCTTCGGACGCGGTGGGGCTCGTGCCAAGGCCGAGGAGCTGAAGATACCGTTCCTGGGCGAGTTGCCTGCCGAGCCTGAGGTGAGGCTGCGAGGTGACGCGGGCCAGGTCAGCACACTGATCGCCGACGACAGCCCGGTGAAGGACGAGTTGATCTCGATCAGCCAAAAGGTGGCCATCGAGGTCGCTCGCCAGGTCACCTCCGGACCCGCACTGCCCGAGCTCGAAATCCTCTGAGTCGCTGTGAGCGGGCTCGTACGGACCTGCCTTGGCGTCACCCGAAGCGACTCCTAGACTAGAACAGAGGACGGGCGGGCACGACTGGGCCCAGGCGGTGGTCGACGATTGGGAAACCCGGGGTGGGAGACGTCGGTGAGCGACGAGTTGTACGACGAATTGATCCTGGACCACTACGAGTCGCCGTATCATCGCGGCGAGCTCGAGTCGCCCAGTTGCACTCACACCGAGCGGAATCCGCTGTGTGGCGACCGCGTGCAGTTGCAGCTGCAGATCGATTCGGAGCAACGGATTCAGCAGGCGTTTTTCGACGGCGAGGGGTGTGCGATCAGCCAGGCGGCCGCGTCGATTCTCTGCGAGCACATCGAGGGGAAGACGCTGGAGGAGGTCGAGGACTTCAGCGCCGCGGCGATGCTCGAATTGCTCAAGGTCCGGCTGACCGCGATGCGCCAACGCTGCGGACTGCTGGGCTTCAAGGTACTCAAGACACTGGTCTACTCACACGACAGTGCCCCAGGTGGCTCGGCCTGATCCCCGGTTGATCCCCGGTTGATCCCAGGTGACGAGACGGGTCGAGGCAGGAGGACAGAGGGCTGTGGCGACGATCGGCGACGACTTTCCGATTCTGAACCGTCCGCTGGCCGACGGCACGCCCCTGGTCTATCTCGACAGTGCCTCCAGCGCCCAGAAGCCTCGTGTCGTGATCGACTCGCTTCGCGAGTGCTACGAGAACTACTATGCCAATGCGCACCGGGGTGTGTACCAGTTCGGCGTGCTGATCGACGAGGCGCTCGAGGGTGCTCGTGAGCGGATTGCCCGGATGATCGGAGCGGAGCATCCCGAGGAGGTGATTTTCACATCCGGGACCACCATGTCGATCAACCTGGTGGCCCAGGCCTGGGGTCGCTCGCAGTTGTCTGCCGGTGACGAGATCCTGGTCAACGAGATGGAGCATCACGCGAACCTGGTTCCCTGGCAGCAGCTGGCCAAGCAGACCGGTGCGGTGTTGCGTCACATCCCGCTGACCGACGATGGCCGACTCGACCTTGCGCAACTTCCCGAGTGCCTCACGTCCCGCACCCGCCTGGTGGCGGTCACCGGCATGTCCAACGTTCTGGGCACTGTGAACCCTATCGGGCGGTTGGTCGAGGCGGCTCGGGAGGCGGGCGCCCTGGTGCTGGTCGATGGTGCCCAGAGCGTGCCTCACGCCGTGGTCGACGTCATGAACCCGCAGGTCGATTTCCTGGCCTTCTCGGGCCACAAGCTCTACGGACCCTCGGGGATCGGCGTGTTGTACGGTCGTCGCGAGTTGCTGGAGGCGATGGACCCGTTTCTGTGCGGGGGGAACATGATCAGCGAGGTGGGATTGACCGAGTCGAGCTGGGCGGAATTGCCGGCGAAGTTCGAGGCCGGGACGCTGCCGGTGGCCCAGGCGATCGCCCTGGGCGCGGCGGTCGATTATGTGCTGGGAATCGGTTTCGAGGAGATTGGCCGTATCGAAGCGGCCCTGTTGAGCGAGGCTCAGCAGCGGTTGACCGAGATTCCCGACCTGGTGGTGCACGGTCCCGCGATCGAGCACAAGGGGGCGATCGTCAGCTTCAGCGACGAGCGGGTTCACCCTCACGACATGGCCGAATTGCTCAAGCGAAAAGGCGTCGCGGTCCGAGCCGGTCACCATTGCACGATGCCGTTGCATGCTCGAATGGGGGTTGTGGCCACGACGCGAGCCAGTTTTGCCTTGTACAACGACTCGTCTGACATCGACGTACTGGTCGATGGAATACGGTATGCCCGCAAGATCTTGCGGCGCGACTGAGGCTCCCCTGAGTGGAATTCGATCCGATGGCTCAATCGTCATCTGCGGGGACTGCCGAGTCGGTTTTCAGCCGCCGTCGCGGCTGGTCGGCTGAAAACGTCGTCGGCTTCATGATGAAGCAGGCGGTGGATCATCCCGAGTGCATTTCCCTGGCCGCCGGGTTGGCCGACCCCACGACGCTGCCGGTCGAGATCACGCGCCAGGCGGCCGAGCGGATGCTGGGAGACGAGTCGCTGGCCCGGGCCAGCCTGCAATACGGCACAACCGAGGGATCGCAACGGCTGCGGGACCTGTTGCTCGAATACCTGGCTTCGCTCGAGGGGGTGCCCAGCGGCGAGTTGGGGGTCGGGAGCGATCAGCTGGTGCTTTCGACCGGTTCGCAGCAGATGCTGGCATTGTTGTGCGAAGCGACTCTGGACCCCGGCGACATCTGCCTGATCGCCGACCCGACCTATTACGTGATGCTGGGCACGGTGACCGGCCTGGGCGCCCGGGCGGTGGCGGTTGAGGCCGACGAGGACGGACTGCGGATCGACTCACTCGAGAGGATTCTGGAGTCACTGGAGCATGCCGGTGAGCTGCCTCGGGTCAAGATGATCTACGTCGTCAGCGACTTCGACAATCCCCGCAGCGTCAGCCTGTCGATCGAGCGTCGTCGTCAGCTGGTCGAGCTGGTTGCCGGTTACGCGGACCGCCAGAGGATTCTGCTGGTCGAGGATGCGGCGTACCGCGAGCTGTACTACGACGGTGAGCCACGACCGAGTGTCTGGAGCTGCGACCCCGCGGGCGAAACGGTGGCATTGGTTCAGACGTTTTCCAAGTGTTTCTCACCGGGCCTGCGAGTCGGGTTCGGCGTGCTGCCCCGCCACCTGGTCGCGCCGGTGCTGGACCTGAAGGGCAACGAGGACTTTGGTTCGACCAGTTTCAGCCAGCACCTGCTGGCGACGGTTTTCGAGGACGGGCAGTTTTCCGCTCATGCACAGAGGTTGCGTGGCGCGTATGCCGCGAAGCGGGACGCGTTGGTCGGGGCGGCGGATGAGCATCTGGGCGGGGTCGAGGGAGTCAACTGGCTGGTCCCCGCCGGGGGTCTCTATGTCTGGATGACCGTGCCCGAGCGAGTGGACACCGGGCTTGGCGGTTCGCTGTTCGAGCGAGCGGTGAACCAGGAGCAGGTGATGTATGTCCCCGGAGACCTCTGCTACATCGGCACCGATGGAGTCCGGCCTTCCAACCAGCTGCGTCTGAGTTTCGGTGTCGAGACTCCCGAGCGGCTCACCGAGGGCATGTCCCGGTTGGCGCGGGCGATCCGGGCGGAGCTGTGAGCGGTTCCCGGGGGGACTGGCGTCCGTCGGCGTCTTGGGAGGTGCTTGAGGTCCGTGCGGCGATGCTGGCGAGGCTGAGGGCCGAGTTCGCTGCAGGGGGGTTCCTGGAGGTCGAGACGCCGCTGCTGTGTTCAGACGTCTGCGTCGACGAGCACCTGGAGCCCTTTGTGGTCGAGGGTCCCGCTGGTGATGAGCTGTTTCTGCAGACCTCACCGGAGTTCTCGATGAAGCGGCTGGTGGCCGATTCGGCCCGGCCGATTTTCCAGGTCACCCGTGCCTTTCGCCGGGATGAGGCCGGTCTGCGGCACAACCCGGAATTCACGATGATCGAGTGGTACGAGCCCGGTTCGAGCTATCTCGAGCAGATGGGCTTTGTCGAGCGGCTGGTTCGCGTGGCGGGAGAGGCGGCCGGGGAGTCCCCTCCCTGGGTCGATCAACTTGTTGAGCACGGCGAGCCGTTTGGGCGTTTGAGCTACGACGAGGCTTTCGTGCGGGCGATCGGGGTCGAGGTGCTGGGTCGGCCGACGTCCGAGTTGATCGGGCTGGCTCGTGGAGAGCTCGAGTCGATTCCCGACGGCCTGGCCGATTCGGATCGGGACGGTTGGTTGAACCTGCTGTTGTGCGAGCGGGTCGAGCCGACACTGGGTCGGGACCGTCCAGAATTCCTCTATGACTACCCGGCCAGCCAGGCGGCCCTGGCCCGGGTTCGTCGCGGCGAGGTGGATGTGGCCGAGCGGATGGAGTTGTACATCGGCGGCCTGGAGATCTGCAACGGGTACCAGGAGCTGACCGATGCGGACGAGTTGGCCCGGCGGATGACCGAGCAGTCACGGCGGCGAGCGGTCTCGGGTGGGCGGAGTCTGCCCGAGTCGAGCCGGCTCGAGTCGGCCTTGCGGGCCGGGCTCCCCGAATGTGCGGGCGTGGCGTTGGGGTTCGACCGCCTGGTGATGTGCACTCTGGGGCTAAGTCGCATCGACCAGGTACTGGCGTTTCCGTTTGGGAGTGCCTGAGCGATCAGCGGGGCAGGTTGATGGTTTCGCGGCCGTTTCGGGTGGCGAGTGCCTTGAGGATTTTGAAGTCGATGCTCTTGTCGATCGTCGTCGCCCGACCATCGACGAACCCGAACACGATGATGTCGGGGTGCCAGCTGCCGAAGCCGTAGTAATGGACTCCGGCGTTGGTCCACCAGGTATCAAACGCCTGCGGCTGACCACCAACGATTCGATCGGGGATGTTGTCGTTGTTGTCGTCGGCGACCCGGGCGCAGCAGCTGTAGCCGTCGCCCCAGAGTCCAAACAGCGATTCGCCAATCAGGATCGTGTGGGTGGTGTCGTCCTCGACATCGCGGAACGTGATCCGGCTGTTGACGTACATCGTGCCGTTGGTGCCCCGGGTCCCCATGTTGCCGCGGTAGGTCGAGAAGCCAAAGCCACCGGGCGGCCGTGAGGTCAGCCGGGCGCTGCCGCAGACGTAGGACGACATTTCACGCCGCATCTTCTGCAGGTTGTTCTGGCTGTTCTTGAGTTCCTTGAAGTTGATCTCGGTCGTTCCCCCGGCCCCCATCTGCGGCAGGATCAGTGCCTGCCAACTCCAGTCGAACGACAGCCGCCACTCCTGATACATCGAGGGTGGTGGGCCGTAGATGACGACGAGGTTCTGGCCGTTGATCGGCTTGCCGAGTCGAACCTGGATCTCTTCGGGGAAGTTCGCGGCGATGTACTGCGAGCTGCCGGAGCGGATGTAGCCTGAGGGGAAGGTGTGGAACGAGTCGGCGTAGTTGTGGATCGCCAGCACCATTTGCTTCATGTTGTTGATGCACTCGGTCCGCCTGGCCGCTTCGCGGACCTGTTGCACGGCGGGTAGCAACAGTGCCGCGAGCACGGCGATGATCGCGATCACCACCAGCAACTCGATCAGGGTGAAACCGGAACGTCGTGCCGTGGAGGATGTTGGTGAGCGAAACCTCATGGCTACAGCTCCCTGAATCGAGTCCGGGATGGGGCAAACAGACTGCAAAAAAGCGAAAAATGGCCCATTGCCCAGAGACTACCAGCGGGGTCACGGGCTTGCAATACCGCTCGGTTCTTGAGAGTCAGGCCGAGTCGGCGACGGCCAGGGCGGCCTGACGAGGGATCGCGTCGGACGGATCGGGCCATTCTGCCGGCTTGAGAAACGACTTCCAGCTGACGTATTTCAGCGAGTTGACCGTGTGTGCCAGCAGGGGGCTGCGGGACGGTTTTCGAGGCCGGCTGGCCAGGGCCATCCCCGCCTCACGCGGTGTCCGGCCTCCCTTGCCGACGTTGCACTTGAGGCAGGCCGAGACGATGTTTTCCCAGGTCGTCCGCCCGCCGCGGCTGCTGGGGATGACGTGATCGAGGCTCAGCTGTGAGGCGGGGAAGCGGCGGTTGCAGTACTGGCAGTGGTTTCGGTCGCGGAGGAAGATGTTGCGGCGGTTGAACTTGATGACGTGTTTGGGGACCCGGTCGTAACTCAGCAGCCGGATCACACGGGGCACCTCGATGGCGAAGTTGACCGAGTTGATCCAGTCCTCCTGCTCACCCCGCTCCTCGAACGCCAGCTTCAGTTCGCTGATTTCTCGCCAGGCCTCGAAGTCGTAGGACCGAAACTGGCCCTCCTCGACGTTGACGACTTCGGCGAGATCCTTCACAAGCAGGCAGAAGGCACGGCGAGCGGAGATGATCTGGAAGGCGACGTAGCCCCGGTTGAGGGTGAGGACGTGGGCCTGGAGAGCCGTAGCACCCGCGGTCACCATCAAAACACCCTTCGTTCGCCGGTCTCAGAGAGTGCGCGCATTTTAGGGGTCTGGTGGGTCGTTCTTCAACACACTCCCCGGGGTGAGCTTCCCAGCCACGGCAACGGCGTACCCGCCACCGGCAATCTCAGCAATTCCACACAGCTCACATGGTCGTGGTCTCTGAGTGCATCGAGCGAGAGGTCGTTGGGAGGCGAATCGAGGTTGAGCACCGCCAGTGCCTCGCCACCGGGCTCGTCCCGCTCGCGGCCCAGCGACAGGTGAGCGATGTTGATCTTGTGGGTGCCCAGCACCGACCCGATGAACCCGATCAGCCCGGGCACGTCGCGGTGCCGGACAAGCAGCAGGTTACCATCGAGGAACGCGTCGAGCTGAAAGCCGTCGAGTCGAACCAGGCGCAGGAACTGATTGCCGAACACGGTGGCCGAGGCACTGCGGGTTCCGGCGTCGGTTTTCAGCGACGTGCGGACCAGGGTCGTGAAGTCACCCGACTCGGACGTCCTCGATTCTCTCAACTCGATCCCCCGCTCTCGGGCCATCCACTCGGCATTGACCAGGTTGACTTCGGCGTCGAGTGCCTCGCTGAGCAGTCCGGCGGCGAATCCGGCGGTGACCAGCCGGGTGCTCTTTTCGGCCACCTCCCCACGGTACTGCACCTCGGCTCTTCGCACGCGGCTCGAACGATTCAGCTGAGCCAGCAGCAGGCCGAGCCGGTGGGCCAGGTCGAGATAGACTCGGATGCCGGCGAGCTCGGTGGCCGAAATCGGTGCCATGTTGACCGCGTGTTTGACCTCGCCATCGACCAGGAACCCCGTCAGGATCTCGGCCGCCTCGACCGCCACCGATTCCTGGGCCTCCTCGGTCGATGCGCCCAGGTGCGGCGTGGCCAGCACCCGTGGATCGGCCAGCAACGGGTGATCACCGGGCGGTTCGTGTTCGAAGACGTCGATTGCCGCCCCACCGATGTGTCCCGTGGCGAGTGCTTCGGCGAGTGCCGTCTCGTCAACGATTCCTCCCCGGGCGCAGTTGATGATCCGCGCGCCCGGCTTCATCGCGGCCAGCCGCTGTGCGTCGATCAGGCCCCGGGTCTGATCGGTCAGCGGAGTGTGCACGGTCAGGAAGTCGCACTCGGGCAGGATCGCATCGAGGTCGTCGTACAATTCGATTCCCAGTTCCGAGGCCCGTTCGCTCGAGAGAAAGGGATCGAAGCCGATGACTCGCATCTGCAGGCCTCGGGCCCTCTGGCACACGGCCAGCCCCACCCGTCCCAGGCCCACCACGGCCAGGGTCTTGCCGGCCAATTGGGTGCCGACGAAGCGATCGCGGTCCCACTCGCCTTTGCGGAGGCTGTTGGAGGCGGGAGCGATATTGCGGGAGAGGGCCATCAGCATCGCGATCGAGTGTTCGGCGGTGCTGGTGGTGTTTCCGGCCGGGGTGTTCATCACGACCACTCCGGCCCGGGTGGCGGCTTCGAGGTCGATGTTGTCGACTCCGACACCGGCCCGCACGATCGCCCGCAGCCGCGGTTGTTCGGCCAGCGCATCGGCAGTCAACTCGGTGCCGCTGCGAACGATGACACCATCGGCCTGCAGGAGCGCTTCCCGCAGCGGCTCGCCTTGGAGTCCGTCGCGGAGATCGAGTTCGATGTCGTCGCGTCGGCGCAGGACATCGAGTCCGGTTTCGGCCAGCGGATCGGCGACCAGGATTCGGAGCACGACGTGTCGCTTCGAGGAGAACTCAACAGGCGGTCGGTCCATCGCCGGCCGATTGAGTGACTAGAATAGTCCCTCGTCCGGTTTCCTCAAGGACCGAGTCGTTGATCCCCATTGCTTTGCAGCGCTCGTGAAGTTCTCGATAATCAACCGACCTGCTCGAGCACCGCTTCACCACCGCAGCAGATGCAAGCTCAGAGAGAGAGATCAGGAGGCAGCATGGCTTGCGAGAACGAAATCGAGATTCGTGTGCGGTACAGCGAGACCGACGCGATGGGCTTTTTGCACCATTCCAACTACTTCAACTATTACGAGATGGGCCGGACCGAGTTGTTTCGGTCCCGCGGAGGCGACTACCGCCAGATGGAGGCGGCCGGCCGGTTCTTCGTGGTCGTGTCGTTCGAGGCGAAGTACCATCGCCCGGCCCGTTACGACGACGTGCTGAGGCTGGTGACGACGCGGGTGAAGATCGGGGCCGCGAAGCTCGAGCACGAATACGCGGTGTTTCGCGGTGACGAGCTGCTGGCGACGGCGCGTTCGGTGCTGGCCTGTGTCGACGGCCTTGGGCAGGTGCAGCGGATTCCCGACAACGTCGCAGCCACGGTCGAGTGAACTCGGCACGCCCGGACGACCCAATCGGCCTTGCTGACACGTCCGTAAACCCCGGCACGATGGGTCACTCTTGCCGGTCGCATCTGATTGCCCGCCGCCAGCCTCTTGAATTCCCTTAACCGCGTGGCGAGACTAGTTACTGCGGTGTCGGATGGCCGACAATGGACCGAGTAGCCGGTTTGAGGCTGGGGGTGTTCCAAGATGGAATCGGTACAGAGTGCCAGCGAGGTGTTTGACGAGGTGTACCTGGACCTGCGGGCTGGATTGCTGGTGCTGGCTGCGTCGCTGGATCGGATAGACCGTTGCGAGGGATCCGAGCGGATCGGCGAGGATTTGCGTCGTGAGCGGATCGGGCAGTGCCTTGAGATCCTGGCCACACCGGGCCTGAACCGCGCCGAACAGATCCAGGTCCTCTTCAGCGAC
>Ga0310123_10001280_pt1:12500-21145 | contig 21145 bp, 11 predicted proteins | sample CB6_AW_1057_MG_FD_203505 | JGI IMG/M metagenome (GOLD analysis project Ga0310123, IMG submission 203505) | Marine microbial communities from Western Arctic Ocean, Canada - CB6_AW_1057 | ecosystem: Environmental > Aquatic > Marine > Oceanic | place: Canada: Western Arctic Ocean... | reverse complement strand
GGAAACAAATTTCTAGATTATATTTCTAGTTGGGGTCCAATGATTTTGGGTCATGCTCATCTAAGGGTTGTTAATGCTATAATTGAAAGAACAAAAAATGGAACTTCTTTTGGCACACCAACTGAACTAGAAACTAAAATTGCTAAAATGGCAGTCAAAATGGTCCCCAATATTGATCAAATTAGGTTTGTAAATTCTGGAACTGAGGCTTGTATGAGTGCAATAAGACTTGCAAGAGGTTTTACTGGAAAAGAGAAAATTATTAAATTTTCCGGCTGTTACCACGGACATTCAGATTCTTTATTAATTCAGTCAGGAAGTGGTGCAGCAACTTTTGGAAGTCTTAGTAGCACAGGTGTAACCCAGGGATCAGCTAAGGATACATTGGTTGTAGAATATAATAATTTAGAAAATGTTTTTGACATTTTTAAAAAATATAAAAATAAAATTGCGGCTCTGATTATTGAACCTGTAGCAGGAAACATGGGATGTATCCCACCTAATCAAGGTTTTTTAGAGGGTTTAAGAGATCTTTGTGATGAAAACGAAGCTTTGTTTATTTTTGATGAGGTAATGACTGGATTTAGACTTTCAAGAGGAGGAGCACAAGAGCTATTGGGAGTTAAGGCTGATATTGTAACTTTTGGTAAAGTTTTGGGAGGAGGTTTACCTGTTGGAGCATTTGCTTCAAATAGTGAAATAATGTCGATTTTAGCTCCAAAGGGAGAAGTATATCAAGCTGGAACTTTAAGTGGAAATCCAATTGCTATGACTGCGGGATATGAAACATTAAAGATTTTAGACGAAGACCCAGGTATTTATAATAGACTTAATATGAAGACAAAAAGACTTGAAGACGGACTTAAGATTATTTCTGAGAAAAATAAGGTTAAATATCAGATTAATAGGTTAGGATCTATGATATCAATTCATTTTACTAATAATCCAGTAGTGAATTTTTCATCATCAAAACAAGGAGATAATATTTTGTTTAAAAAATATTTTCATGGAATGCTTGACAAAAATATTTATTTACCTCCTAGTGCTTTTGAAAGTTATTTTTTAAATGATGCAATTTCGAATGACGATATTGATTTTACTATAAGTGTTTATGATAAGGTTAGTTCAAATTTTTAAATTTAATTGGACGTAGAGGTCTCCATTATTTTTGATTACTTTAATAAGCTCTTTTTTTGTTAAATTTTTTATACACTTATCCCATTTGTTATTACTTAATTTTGATTTTTGTTTTAAAATTTTTAGTTCAATTCGATTTTTAATTTTCAGGGAGTTAATAATTTTTTTTTCATTTTCATTCAAATCAATTTCTTTTTTTTTGGGTTTCATTTGAGGGAAAAATAGAACTTCCTGAATAGAACTATTGTTTGTAAGCATCATAACTAGACGATCAATACCAATTCCTATACCTGAAGTCGGCGGCATTCCATATTCTAAAGCTCTTAAAAAATCTTGATCTATAAACATAGCTTCATCATCTCCTTTTTTACTAAGGTTTAATTGGTATTTAAATCTTTCTTTTTGATCTATAGGATTATTCAATTCCGAATAGGCATTAGCTAGTTCTTGACCATTTATCATTAACTCAAACCTCTCAGTTAGATTGGGGTTTGATCTATGTTCTTTGGTTAATGGACTCATTGACTTTGGATAATCTATTATGAAAGTAGGATTAATGTAATGATGTTCACATTTTTCCCCAAAAATAGCATCAATTATTTTGCCTTCTCCCATAGTTTCATCAATTTCAATATTTAGTTTTAAGGCAATTGATTTAAGTTCATTTTCATCCATTTGTGAAATATCAATTCCTGTATGGGTTTTTATAGAATCTAATATTGGAATTCGTGGGTATGGTGCTTTGAAATTAATCTCGTTTTCGCCTAATTTAATTGAGAGAGACTTGTTGATATTTAATAATAATTCTTCTAAGAGGTTTTCTGTTATTTCCATCATCCAGAAGTAATCTTTATAAGCTACATATAATTCAAGAATTGTAAATTCAGGATTGTGATTTCTATCCATTCCTTCATTCCTAAAGTCTTTTGAGAATTCATAAACACCTTCAAATCCACCGATAATAAGTCTTTTAAGATATAATTCATTAGCAATTCTAAGGTATAAAGGTATATTTAAGGCATTATGATGAGTTATAAAAGGTCTGGCAGATGCGCCACCAGGTATTGGTTGCAAAATCGGGGTTTCAACTTCTAAATAATTTTTTTTATTTAAGAATTCTCTTATAAAATTTGTTATTTGAGTTCTTTTTAAAAATGTTTCTTTGACATATGGATTGACTATTAGGTCAACATATCTTTGTCTATATCTTTGTTCGGGATCAGAAAATTCGTCAAATTTTTTACCTTTAGAATCAATTTTAGGTAATGGCAATGGTTTTAATGATTTAGTTAAAATTTTAAAATTTTTAACTAAAACTGTCATTTCTCCAACTTTAGTTGTAAAAAGACTTCCTTCAACACCAATTATATCTCCTATGTCAAGTAGTTTTTTGTAAACTTCACTGTACAATGTTTTGTTTTTAGAGGGGCAAATTTCATCTCTATTAAAATATAGTTGAATTTTTCCTTTACTATCTAATAATTCTGCAAAACTTGCTTTGCCTTGAATTCTCCTTGACATTAACCGACCAGCTATAATTACTTTTTTCCCTTCTTTATATTTTTTTAGAATATCATTTGAGTAAAAATTTACTGGGAAAAGAGGAGCAGGATAAGGATTAATACCCATATCTTTTAAAGTTTTCAACTTTTCCCTCCTAATTTTTTCTTGTTCTGAAAACGTAGACATTTTTATAAATTTTACACACAAAGATACATACTATTCGTAGATGATAGAGATCAAATTTTATAACTTTACAAGCCTGTTTTTTGTTTTATTTTTTTAAGGAAAAGTATAAAAAAAATTGTAACTGAATTAATATTAATTTATATCGTTTGAAAATTAAAAATAACAAAGTAAAAATTATAGAATTAGGTTTAGAATCCTATTCAAGTTGCCGGAAATACCAAGAGGAATTATTCAATACAATTATATCGGTTAAAAAATCTAACAGAAAATTTAATAATAATTTTATAACAAATAATTACCTTGTTTTTGTTGAACATCCTCCAGTTTATACTCTTGGTAATAGTGGTAAAATTCAAAATTTATTAGTGGATCAGAAGGTTTTAAATGAAAATAATATTCAATTTTTTAAAACTAACAGAGGAGGTGATATTACTTTTCATGGACCAGGTCAAATAGTCTGTTATCCTATTTTAGATTTAGATAATTTTTTTACTGATATTCATAAATATCTAAGGTTTTTAGAGGAGGTTGTTATAGAAACTTTAGGTGAATTTGAAATAAACGGTTATTCGCGTAAGGGAGAAACTGGAGTTTGGATTAAAAAGGAAAACTCAAATTATTATAAAATATGTGCAATGGGAGTTAGAGCTAGTAGGTGGGTAACAATGCACGGACTTGCTCTTAATGTAAATACAGATTTAAATTATTTTAAAAATATTATTCCATGTGGAATAAAAGATAAGGGTGTTACATCAATGAAAAATGAATTGGGAAAAGTTTTGACATTAGATTCAGTAAAAGAAAAACTACAATATTTTTTTTCAAAGAAATTTCGAGTAGAATATATTTCTTAATTTATTTGATAAACAATTAAATTATCTTTTTCAGATTTAACAACTAATTCAAGGTTTTTGTCATTATCAATATTTGATAAATCAATTTTTGAATTTCCATAAACTGGGAATCCATCAACTAATTTCCCATTGCTAAAAAATAAATAAACTTTTTTAGAATCAATATTTGTTATAGAAACATAGATAGTATTGTTAATGTAAAAAATTTGAGGAGAAGTATAATTTCCAAATGGAAGATTAACAGGTATTCCCTTGATTGTAAGTATATTCTCAGAAAGTGTAACTAATGTTTTTGATGTCATATTAATTTTGTGGTCAGCAGATAATTTTAATGGAGATCTAAACACATTTCCTTTTTCATCAATTTGAACTAAACTACCATTTTTATCAGATGTTGTAAAAGTGTTTCGATACAAATAAATTTCATTGTTACTAAAATTGATTTTTTCTTTTACTTTGATTCTATCTTTTCCTTTTCTATTAATTATTTTCAATGTGCCATTTCCTAATTGGATTGTTATATAATCCTTATTTTCAATTTTTATATGTTTTGGTGGAAATAAAATATTATTTGAAGTATTCTTTAGTTCAAAACCTTTCACTTTTTTGCCTTTTTTATCGTACATAGATGTTTTTTCCTCTGAACTAATTAAAAATCTATATTTTTTATTTAAATCATAGTCGAAAATTGATAGAGGATTAATTCTATCTGATTTTGAAAATTTTATGTTTAATGGATTAACTTTTTCTCCATTTCTGTCGATAACAATAAACTCAACAGATGTATTAAATGCCATTTGAAATTTTTTATTATTAAAAATGTCCACTTGATTTATTTGACCAATAATTTGATCTGATAGCTTTTTTTTCCAAAATAAATTGCCAGTATTAGAAAATAAATACAGAAAATTTTTAATATCTTGAACAGCAATATCCATTTTTTTTGTTCTGTGGTTGTAAAGGAATTTTGGTGGAAGACTGATTGGATTATCAATTGATAAAGAAAATTGATTTGAAACTGTTTTATTTTTTTTAGTTGTAATATTTTTTTGAGCTGTAATTCTCATTTGTAAAACATTATCTTCATTTATTCCTTGCATAGCAATTATTGGAAATTTGTTTAATGGTATTTTGTTTATTATTTTTTTATTTGAGTTTATTTCCCAATGTTGTTTTAAATTTTTTGTATTACCTAACCAAAGAAATAAATTTTTTGAGGCAAGTGTTGATTTTAATTTTTTGAAGTTAACATCTTGATTTAAAGTTTGATTTTCTTTATAATTTGAAATTATTTTTTTTATTAAATTTTCAGATTCTGCATATATCACAAAATCATCAATTTTTGTAGTCCAATTTACCTTTAAAGATTTAATAAAATTTGAAGAAAAATTGATAAAATCATTAGGGAGAGATTTTTTATTAATTTTAAATTCTCTATACTGTTTTATAAAGTCTTTTTCATTATATAATAATTCATTCAAATTTTCATTTGATTTTAAATGGAAAAAAACGGCATTTTCACCCTTATAATCCATCCAACTAATTTCATCAACGTGATTAAAAGGTCCAAAATCAATTTTTCTTATTGCAATATTTTTGTGTCGACTGTATTTAATAAAATTACTTTCTAATATCTGAAAGTCGTCAACTGATAGTATCATTAAAGATCGATAGTTTTGAGGAACAATTTTTTGAGCGAAAGTCTCTTTTGGATCCAGATCTTTTAATAAAGTCAAATTATTTGGGATGGAATCATTAATGAAACTAAGACCATCAAGGGCAAAGGGGTCTATTCTGAGATTTAAATCATAAGAGCTCCAGCTTTCACCTATTTTAGGAAATAATGGAGTGTCTAAAAAAATTTTTTTCAGAAATATTTTAGAGTTATATTTAATAAGAATATTAATTGGGGAATTTTTATCTAAGTATTCAGTGAGTTTATAATAATCTTCAGATTGAATACCTTTAGTATTGTTCTGAAGAAGACGAATACTGTTTTCAAGAATTAGTTCTGAATTAGATATAAATTGAATCTCTCCAATTTGAGTTTTAAAGTATGAACTGTTTTTTGAACGAATTTTGTCAATTCTTACACCATTATAACTGGAGTATTTTTTATTAAGGTTAGTAATAGAATCTTTTTTTTGGGATTTGTTTAATATGGTTAATGCAATTTTATTTTTACCATAAGGTGTAAAGCAAAATAAACTTGGTCCTAAAATTTCATTCGGAGTAATTTCATTAATTGTATTTAAAATATTTTGATCAAGATATTTTAGGCTTGAAATTATAGGATGGTTTTTAAATAGATTTCGAATAATACTAAAGTCATTAACTTTTATTACAAGCACTGTTTCTGAGGGGACAAAGTTATATAGATTATTATTAAGTTCATTTTTTGATTTACAACCTAAAAACAAAAATATTATAATGTAAAAAATGTATTTTTTCATATAAAATCAAAAATATAAAACTTTTTTTTTATTAAATAATTTTATATAAATGTTATTAACGGAAATAATAAATTTAGTTTTGTTTGATTTGAAAATAATTTAAAAGATTTACGATGATGAATTGTTATTCCGTTTTCTTTTATTGATTCCCTGTGTTTTTTGGTTGCATAACCTTTATTTTTTTTCCAATAATACTCTGGAAAAGATTTATCAAGGGTCATCATTAATTCATCTCGGTATGTTTTTGCTAAAATTGATGCAGCTGCAATATTTTGATATTTTTGATCTCCTTTGATTATACAATTGTATGGGATATTATTATAAGGCTTAAAATAATTACCATCAATAATTATTCTTTCAGGTTTTGTTTCAAGTTTTGAAATAGATATATGCATTGCTTTAATAGTTGCATTTAAAATGTTTATTTTATCTATTTCATTACTATAAACATGTGCTATGGAAAAACTAATTGCTTCTTTTTCAATTTTAATTCTTAGTTCATCTCTTGATCTTCTAGTAATTTTTTTTGAATCATTTAATGTTCTAGAAGAAAAATTGTTTGGTAAAATTACACAAGCTGCTGTTACTGGACCAGCCAAGCATCCTCTTCCAGCTTCATCAACTCCAGCCTCTAACCCTTTTTTATATTGAAGTTTAAGCATTTATTAGAAATTATGTTTTTGTATTAATAAAAATTTAGTCACAATTATTTTAACTTCGCTAACAAATTCAATTGTTGAATGAGTCGATATTTTTTAATTATTTTTTCTCTTTTAAGTATAAATTTATTTGCTGTAGAAATAAATTTATTTAATGAATCAATTGATAAAATAAATATTAAAAAATTATATAAATATTCAAAGGATAGTTTGCCTGAATTATCTAAAGAAACATTATATAAAAAAAATGACACTTTAATATTAGCTGAGAAAAAATTATTAAAAAAAAAGAAGAAAAAAATAAAAGAAAGGATTTTTGATGTTAAACCAATGGATTCAGTAACAATTTATGACTATAAAGTAATGTACATGAATGAAATTGAAAAAAGTATAGATACTTCATTGACAATTCAAAAGGATTACATTTTTAATTTTTTAAAAAAAGATTATTTCGAATTATTACCGTTACCAAATATGGGCGAGGGATTCAATAAATTAGGATATAACTTTCAAAATAATAATATTACACCTGGTTTTGGAGCTAGGGCAAAACATTTTGGTTATTTTGAAAAAGAAGATATACCTTATTTTAATGTTCCATCTCCATTTACTGAACTTTTTTTTAAATCTACATTTGATCAAGGACAACATTTAGATGCACTAGTTACAATAAATACTTCTCCAAGATTTAATTTTTCTATTGCATATAGAGGATTTAGATCACTTGGATCCTATAGTTTTTCAAAAAGTACTGCATCTCAATTTCGTTTTAGTTCACAATATCAATCATTTAACAAAAAGTATCGAATAAGATTTCATCATACGTCTCAAAAATTGGGAAATAAGGTTAATGGAGGTCTTACTAATGATTCAGTATATTTTTTTGAGAATTCTCCTAACTATGCTATAGTTGATCCTCAGACTGGTGAACCCCAAGTTGATGAAAATGATGAGATTCTTTATGAAAATTATGGTGGATTTATGGATAGATCTAGATTAGTAACTCAAATTGGAGGTGAAAATATTTTATCAGGAAAAAGATATTTTATTGAACAGGTTTATAATTTAAATTTGAATAAAGGTCAAAAAGATTTAATAAAATTCGGACAAAATTTAATTTATGAAACTAAATTTTATAAATTTTTTCAGGATAAATCTGATGAATATTTTTTAGATGCTTTTATTGATCAAGATCTACAGGATAGATCAAATTTTAAGACATTGGAAAACAATTTTTTTTTAATTTACTCAAAATCCTTAGCAGGTAGGATTAAATTAAATTTTAAACATATTAGTTGGAATTATTTTTTTGAGAATGATAACTATTTAGAAAAAGATCAGATAGATAAAAAAATTAAAGCAAATCAATTTGCTGGAGATTTGATTTGGGAAAAAGAGTTTATTGGAATAGATTTTAGGGCGAAGATGTATAATTCTTTTAAAAAGAATTATTCTTCTAAATACTATTTAATAGATCTTTCTAAAACAATTTTTAATCAGATATCAATAAAATCTAAATATCAATTTCGTTCAACTCCACCAAATTTTAATTTTCACCTGTATCAGAGTGATTATGTCCAATATAATTGGAAACAATTAGAATTAGATAATCAAGATATTTCAACTTTAACATTCAAAATTGAACATCCAAAATGGGGATATTTAATGGGAGAGTGGAATAAGTTAAATAAATACACTTACTTTTTTAATAGAACACCTTTAAGTTATCTTAATGAAAGATTTTATATAATTCCTACTCAACAACAAAAAGAAATTGAATATATTAAAGTTAAATTTTTTCAAAATTTAAAATTTGGAAAGTTTTCTTGGATAAATACAGTTCAATATCAAAA
>Ga0310123_10001280_pt1:0-5000 | contig 21145 bp, 11 predicted proteins | sample CB6_AW_1057_MG_FD_203505 | JGI IMG/M metagenome (GOLD analysis project Ga0310123, IMG submission 203505) | Marine microbial communities from Western Arctic Ocean, Canada - CB6_AW_1057 | ecosystem: Environmental > Aquatic > Marine > Oceanic | place: Canada: Western Arctic Ocean... | reverse complement strand
AATGTTCCATTTCATTTGCACTTTTATATTGTAATACTGAAAAAGGAATTTTTAATTTTACACATGATAACTGTCTTCATGCTTACTCGATTTGGATTCGAAAGAAACATAATAAGAAACATAGTCATCACCAGACGGTAGAAATTTTGCGTCCAATTGATTTCCTTCAGCATTGGCCCTTAAAGAAATCATATATCGTGAATCTCTATATGTGTCAATTCCTACCATTACATTATCATCCTGATATCCCTCGTCTCTATTTCGGACAGAGGAACGTAGGTTATTCATATCTGCATAGGCGATAAACCCAACATATAAATCTGTTTTGGAGTAGGTGATAAAGACTTTGGTTAAATGTGTTGAGGGAATATTATTCCCTGGGTTAACTTCATAATTAATATCAAAGCTTTCTGCATTTCCCCATTCTTGAGGAGAAACTTCGCCGTCAAAGGTGGGGCGTTTTTGCTGAGCGGTTAATAAAAATGAAAATAGAAAAATGAAAATTAATATACTTATACGCATTTAAAAAAAGTAAAGTTTTTTTTATGACGTAAAATAACTAAACTTAATAGCCAATAAGCCTTTTTTTAAGAAAGAAATGGGAGAAAATATTTTATTAATTAGTCATTTCCTGTTGAAATGAATTACACTGCCATTAAATCTCCCGCTTTATTTTTTTGTGGAAGGTTAGAACGACCCATTAAAAAGGTGTCTACTTGATGTGCAGCTTCTCGACCCTCAGAGATGGCCCAAACAATTAAAGATTGTCCTCTTCGGCAATCTCCTGCGGTAAAAATTGATGTTTTTTGCGTTTGGTACTCGTTTTCTCCTTTGATGTTACCTCGTTCGTCAAGCGTTAATCCAAACTGTTCTGGAAGGCTTTTATCAGGCCCTATAAATCCAAGAGCTAGAAGAGCTAAATCACAGGGCCATTTTTTTTCAGTTTCTTTATTTTCAATTAGCTGAGGTCTTTCGCCTGGATTTTTTTTCCATTCTACTTCAACTGTTTTTAAGCCAATTAAATTATTGTTTTTATCTCCTACAAATTCTTTGGTTAAAATACTCCATTCCCTATGACTTCCTTCTTCATGTGATGAAGAGGTTTTTAATTTAAAAGGCCAGTAAGGCCATGGATTTTCTTCGGTGCGACTTATTGAAGGCTTAGGTATAAGTTCAAAATTAGTTACACTTTTTGCTCCATGACGATTTGATGTGCCAATACAATCAGAACCAGTATCTCCGCCGCCAATAACAATTACATTTCTATCTTTTGCAGAAAACTTTTGATCTATTGAATGCTGCCCATCTACTGCTTTATTGTTGTGAGGAAGAAATTCCATTGCTTGTACAACTCCATTTAAATTCGATCCCGGTATAGGTAATTCTCTTTTTATAGTTGCCCCTGTAGCTAAAATAATGGCATCGAATTTTTTTTCTAATGTTTCTGCTTTAATATCTACTCCAATTTCTGAATTACAAATAAACTCAATACCTTCAGCTTGTAAAATTTTTAATCTTCGATCAATTACTTTTTTTTCCATTTTAAAATCAGGAATTCCATATCTTAAAAGACCACCAATTTTGTCATCTCTTTCATAAACAGTAACAGAATGTCCAGCTGTGTTTAGTTGTTGAGCAGCTGCTAACCCAGCAGGGCCAGAACCAACTATTGCAATTTTTTTTCCAGTTCTTGTTTTTGGTTTTTTTGGTTTAATCCAACCTTCTGAAAATCCTCTTTCAATTATATATTTTTCAATTAATTCAATTGATACAGGAGGATTAACTATTCCTAAAACACACGACTCTTCACATGGAGCAGGGCACAGTCTACCAGTAAATTCAGGAAAATTATTTGTTGAGTGAAGAACAGATAAAGCTTTTTCCCATTCATTGTTATAGACATGGTCATTAAAATCAGGTATTAAATTACCGAGAGGACATCCACTATGGCAAAAAGGAACACCGCAGTCCATACATCTAGCTCCCTGATCTTGAAGTTCTTTTTCTTTTGGAGCAATTGTAAATTCTTTATAATTTTTAATTCGTTTTTTAGGATCTATTAAAGGTTCCTTTAGTTTATCATACTCCATAAATCCTCTTATTTTACCCATTAAATTAATTTTTCTGATTTTTTATTTTTAAATATTTCTAATGCTTTTTTATAATCAGTTGGCATAACTTTTATAAAGTTATTTTTTTCTTTGTCCCACGAATTTAAAATTATTTTTGCAACAGAACTTTTAGTGTAAATAAAATGATTTTTAAGAATTTTTTTAAGTTTATCAATTTCATCTTCTTTTAAGTTTTCTAGTTCTACCATTTCTAGGTTGAATTTCTTTTCATCGAAATCCCCTTTTTTATTATAAATATAGGCCACACCTCCACTCATTCCAGCTGCAAAATTTCTACCAAATTGACCTAAAATTACTGCAGTTCCTCCTGTCATATACTCACAACCATGGTCTCCAATTCCTTCAACAACAGCAATAGCTCCAGAATTTCTAACACAGAATCTTTCACCGGCAATACCATTAATATAAATTTCACCAGATGTTGCTCCATATAATGCTACATTACCTATAATAATATTTTTATTTGCTGTGAAAGTAGCTTTTTCAGGTACTTTAGCAACTAATATTGCTCCTGAAAGTCCTTTACCAAAGTAATCATTTGCTGTGCCTTCTAGTTGTAAAGTAAGACCTTTAGTTGCAAATGCTCCAAAACTTTGTCCTGCAGTACCTGAGAAATTAATATTTATAGTGTTTTTTGGCAAACCATCAGATCCATGTACTTTAGAAATTTCATTACTTAATATTGCGCCAATTGTTCTGTTAGTATTTTTTATAGAATATTTTAAATTAATTTTTTCTTTTTTACTAATAGAATTTTGAACTTTATTTAATATTTCAAAGTCTAAAACATTATCTAAATTGTGATTTTGCAGTTTAGTGTTATAATTATCAACTATATCAGCATTATCAGGTTTATAAAGAATTTTAGATAAATTTACTCCTTGTGCTTTGAAATGTTTTATAGCTTTTTTCATATTTAATATTTGAGATTTACCTACCATTTCATTAACTGTTCTAAATCCAAGGTCAGACATTATTTGTCTTAATTCTTCAGCTACAAAATGCATATAATTAATTATATATTCTGGTTTGCCTTTGAAGTTTTTTCTCAATTCAGGATCTTGAGTTGCTATTCCTACAGGACAAGTATTAAGATGACATGTTCGCATCATAATACATCCTGATGCAATTAATGGAGCAGTAGAGAAACCAAACTCTTCTGCACCAAGAAGACAGGCTATAGCTACATCTCTTCCTGTTTTCATTTGTCCATCACACTCAAGAATTATTCGACTTCTTAAGTCATTTAAGACAAGAGTTTGTTGAGCTTCAGCTATACCTAGTTCCCAGGGAAGACCAGCATGTTTAAGAGAAGTTAAGGGTGACGCTCCTGTTCCACCATCATATCCTGATATTAGTATTACGTCAGCTTTTGCCTTTGCAACTCCAGCTGCAATTGTTCCAACGCCAACTTCAGAAACTAATTTTACATTTATTCTAGCTTCTCTATTAGCATTTTTCAAATCATAAATTAATTGAGCTAAGTCTTCAATTGAATAAATGTCATGGTGTGGAGGTGGAGAGATAAGACCTACATATGGAGTTGAATTTCTTACAGATGCTATATAGGGATTGACTTTTGGCCCTGGTAATTGTCCTCCTTCTCCAGGTTTTGCTCCTTGAGCCATTTTAATTTGAATTTCTTTTGCAGAACTTAAATAGTAACTTGAGACGCCAAATCTACCAGATGCGACTTGTTTAATGGCGCTATTTTTTATATCCCCATTTTTATCTGGATAAAATCTTTTTGGATCTTCTCCACCTTCTCCTGAATTGCTTTTTCCTCCAAGACGATTCATAGCAATTGCCAAATTTTCATGGGCTTCTTGACTGATTGATCCAAGAGACATTCCACCTGTTTTAAAACGTTTAACAATATTTGTCCAAGGTTCTACTTGATCTATAGGAATGGGATCAAAGTTTGAAAACTCAAACATTCCTCTAAGAGTCATTAATTTTTGATTCTGTTCATTTACAAGTTTTGAAAATATTTTATAGCTTTTATAATCATTTTTATGAGAAGCTTGTTGAAGTTTAGAGATAGTAGAAGGATTAACTGAGTGGGCTTCACCATTTCTTCTCCATCTATATTCTCCCCCTATTTCAAGAGACAGACTTCTTGATTCATTTTGAATATAAGCTTTTTCATGTTTTATATTAATTTCCTTTTCAATTTCATACAAATTAATTCCTTCAATTCTGGTGCTAGTATTACAAAAATATTTATTTATAAATTTTGATGATAATCCCAAAGCTTCAAAAATTTGTGCGCCACGATAGGAATGGAGTGTTGAAATTCCTATTTTGTTCATTATCTTAATAATACCTTTTGCAATAGCTATGTTAAAATTTGATATTGCCTTTTTAGAAGATATCTTTATAAGTTTATTTTTTACTTGATATTCTATAATTTCATTAACTAAATAAGGGTTTATTGCACTGGCTCCATAACCAAATAATAATGAAAAATGGTGAGGTTCTCTTGGTTCTGCAGATTCTATAATTATACCAAATTGAGATCTTTGACCAGATTTTTTAAAATAATTATGAGTATGAGCGCAGGCTAATAAAATTGGTATTGGAGCAAAAGTTTTTGAAACACCTCTATCTGATAAAATAATTATATTAGCTCCATTATCAATTGCTTTTATAATTGAAGACATCATTTTTTTTAAAGCAATTTCTAAACCGTTTAAACCCTTCTCAATTTCATATAATGCTTTTACTGAACAAGCTTTAAAACTTTCTTTTTTTATATTTTTTATTTTGTCTAGATCTTCATTCGAAATTACCGGGTTTTGAATTTTAATTTTTTTTGCATGATCGGGTATAATATCAAAAATATTGTAATCTTTACCTATTGTTAAA
>Ga0310123_10001279_pt1 | contig 21159 bp, 7 predicted proteins | sample CB6_AW_1057_MG_FD_203505 | JGI IMG/M metagenome (GOLD analysis project Ga0310123, IMG submission 203505) | Marine microbial communities from Western Arctic Ocean, Canada - CB6_AW_1057 | ecosystem: Environmental > Aquatic > Marine > Oceanic | place: Canada: Western Arctic Ocean | collected... | reverse complement strand
ATCCTCGGACCCCAATCCCGATTCTGCGACGGCCTGTCTCGCCGCAGTTTCCTGTCGATCGGCAGCCTGGCGATGGGCGGCCTGGGATTGCGAGAGGTGTTGGCGGCCGAATCGATCCAGGGCGTCTCGCGGCCTCACAAGGCCACGATCATGATCCTGCTGCCCGGCGGTCCGCCTCACCTGGACATGGTCGACCTGAAGCCGACGGCACCCTCTGGGATCCGTGGCCCGTTCCAGCCGATCAACACCAACGTGCCGGGGATCGACCTGGGCGAGACGATGCCTCGGACCGCGGCGATCATGGACAAGATGGCGATCGTCCGCTCGCTCTATGGTGGGCTCAACGACCACAACATCCACATCAACCTCACCGGCTGGGAAACTCACCCCCAGATGGGCGACAGCCCGCACCGGCCCGGTTTCCCGATTGGAGGCTGGCCGTCGCTGGGGGCGGTGGTGTCGAAGGTCAGCGGTCCGGTCACCCCCGCGCTGCCGGCCTTCATCAGCCTCTCGCCTCCCAACGCCGAATCGACCACCCGGGCCAGCCTGAACCAGTCGGGGTTCCTGGGCATCGGTCATGCGGGGTTCGAGACCAATCGCAGGAAGCGGGACGACATTGTCTACAAGTCGGGGGTCTCCAAAGAGCAGGTAACCTCCGACGCCGAGAGCGCCGCCGACATCACCCTGAAGGGCATTTCGCTCGATCGCCTCGGCGACCGCAAGCTGCTGCTGAAGTCGTTCGACCGGTTCCGCCGCGACGCCGACTCGCGAGGCGTGATGGACGGCATGGACACGATCACAAGGCAGGCCTTCGGTATCCTGACCTCCAGTCGACTGGCCAACGCCCTGGACTTCCGGGCCGAATCGGCCGAACTGGTCCGCCGCTACGGGATTTCCGACGCCGCCAAGCCGGTACATGGCGGCACCGAACTGCTCAAGCAGTTCCTGATCGCCACGCGGCTGGTCGAGGCCGGCTGCCGCTGCGTGACGCTCGCCTTCAGCCAGTGGCCACTGGAACGGATGAGCCGTGGCGGGTTCAACTGGGACTGGCACAAGGAGAACTTCCTCAACGTCAGGGCCACCGTTCCGATGCTCGACATCGGACTCTCGGCAATGGTCGAGGATCTGCACGCCCGCGGACTGGCCGACGACGTGTCGGTGGTGGTCTGGGGTGAGTTTGGCCGTACACCTCGAATCAACTCCAAAGCCGGACGAGATCACTGGCCCAACGCCAACATGTGCATCATGGCCGGCGGCGGCATGCGGACCGGGCAGGTGATCGGTTCGACCAACCGGCTGGGTGAAGTGCCCAAGGACCGGCCGGTGCATTACCGCGAGGTCTTCGCTACGCTCTACCGCAACATGGGGATCGACCCCGAGACGCTGACCCTCGAAGACCTGCGAGGCCGCCCGCACTACGTCGTCGATCAGAGAAAACCGATCGGCGAATTGCTCTAGGGGTGCCCGGCAGCCCGTACAACCTGCAGATTCCTCGAATTCCGTGTTTGAATCGGCAAGCTGAGGGGTTTACGGTGGGTGTTTGGAGGGAGCCGTTGCTGCCTGTACCACTGCGGATCCACGGAGGGTGACCCGCTCGGGACAATACCTGAGGATTCCCTTCGATGCTCATTAGTTCCTGGCTCGATTCCCTTCGCTCCTTCTCCTCGTTCCAGCCGCGTTCTCGCGGGGGTGTGAGCCGTCGAGCGCCACGGTTGGCCGGTGCCGCGGAGTTTCTCGAAGACCGCGTCATGCTGTCGGCGGCGGCGCCCGACCTGCCCAGGATCAACGCGACGGCCGAGGCGGCCTCCGTCGACGACTACGAAGTCGGCGAGTTGTTGGTCCGGTTCAACTCGGGATTCAGCGATGCCGAAAGGTCTGCGGCAATCGAGAGCCTTGGTGGCGAGATCCTGCAGCGGTACGACAGCATCGACGCCGTCCAGGTGAAGATCGATGAGCCGGCCGTGAGAATAGTCACAGACGTGACGAGGTTCATCGCGAACCCGGTCATCTCCTACGCCGAACCCAACTACCACGTCTCCCCGTTGACGATTCCCAACGATACCAACTTCACCTCGCTGTGGGGTTTGAACAACACGGGCCAGACCGGAGGCACGGTCGATGCGGACATCGACGCGGTGGAAGCTTGGACTGACTTCACCGGGACCACCAAGTCGATCGTGGCGGTGATCGATTCGGGCATCCAGTACACGCATCCCGATCTCGCCGGCAACATGTGGTTCAACCCGGGTGAGATTGCCGGGAACAGCATCGATGACGACTTCAACGGCCTGATCGACGACGTCCACGGTTACGACTTCTCGAATGGTGATGCCGACATCATCGACGATGCTCCAGCGATGAACTCATGTGGTGGCTGTGCGGGCGGCCATGGAAGTCACGTGTCAGGAACAATTGGAGCGACCGGGAACAACGCCACAGGAGTTGTCGGGGTCAACTGGGACGTGTCGCTGATGGGGGCAAAGATCTTCCCCGACGCGTTTTCAAGTGTGGTGCTCGCCGCGGTGAACTACGTCACGATCATGCGGCAGTCCTACGGCATCAACATCACTGCGATCAACGCGAGCTACGGGTCAACCTTCTTCAGCCAGGCCGAAAAGGACAGCATCGCGGCGACCAATGCTGCCGGAGTAGTCTTCGTAGCCGCTGCGGGCAACAGCAACGTCAACAATGACGGCGCCGGTAGATCATACCCCGCCTCGTACGACCTCGACGGCATCATATCGGTGGCCGCCACCACCCACACTGATGCGCTGGTCGGCTTCTCCAACTATGGCCTGACAAGCGTCGACCTCGGTGCGCCGGGAGTCGACATCTACAGCACGGTTCCAGCAAGTGTTTCCTCGTCTCTCTATTATTCTACGAGCGGCACTTCGATGGCCGCACCGCAGGTGACCGGAGTCGTGGGACTGTTGCGGGGGATGAGGCCGTCGCTGAGTGTCCAGCAAACCAAGGACGCGATCCTGAACACGGTCAATCCGGTACCCGGCCTGAGTGGCAAGACCGTGACCGGGGGCCGCCTGAACCTGGCCGCCGCGATCACCGAGGTGGCGGGCAACGTGGTCGTTTCGGCCAACGAAAACGGCATCGGTGACAACTTTGTCGTGAAGCGTGTTGCAAACAACTTGGTCGTCACGATCGACTCGGTCATATCCACCAACGTCGCGTATGCGAGCGTCACCGGGGTTGCCATCCTGGGCTCCTCCGATGACGACACCCTGACGATCGACCACACCGGCGGCGTGATCAATGTCCCGATGATCTACACGGCATTCGACGGCGTGAATACGCTGAAGGTTATCGGCGACCTGGATTACACGTTGGCCGACAGCGGGTCCGGGTTGGTCAGCTCGAATGCCAGCACGGCCATGTTATTCAGCCCGGGTGCTGGCACGGTCGAGTTGGCGTACGTCGACTCCGTCGAACTGACCGGTGGCAGCACCGCCAACTCGCTCGTCGCCACCACATTCACCAGGGGGTCAGTCGTCCTGAACGGTGGAGACGGTGACGACTCACTATACGGAAGCTCCGGCGATGACATCCTCAACGGAGGCAACGGCAACGACCTGTTGCTGGGAGGCCCCGGCAATGACACGTTCTGGGGCGGCGACGGCAACGATTCCCTCGACGGCGGCGATGACAGCGACGTGGTCCGCCAGGTCGTCGACCTCGACCAGGTCTTGACCGATGTCAGCCTGACAGGCCGTGGCAGCGACACCCTGGTCTCGATCGAACAGGCCAATCTCACCGGCGGTCCAGGCGGCGACACGCTTGACGCCCGGAACTTCTCCGGCACCGTCACGCTCAACGGGCTCCTCGGCGATGACACGCTCTGGGGCGGCGACGGCGACGATTCCCTCGACGGCGGCGATGGCAGCGACGTGGTTCACCAGGTCGTCGACCTCGACCAGGTCTTGACCGATGTCAGCCTGACAGGCCGTGGCAGCGACACCCTGGTCTCGGTCGAACAGGCGGTTCTTACCGGCGGACCGCTCGACAACTCGCTGGACGCTTCGGGATTCACCACGGGACCAGTTACTCTCGTCGGCGGGACCGGTAACGACACGCTGGCCGGATCCCAGGACAACGACTCGCTCGACGGTGGTGACGGCACCGACCGCATCACCCAGGCGGCCGATACGGACCACGTGCTGAACAATGGCACCGCGACCGGCCACGGCACAGACACGCTGACGTCCATCGAAGAGGCTCACCTGGCCGGTGGACCTGGCGACAACACGCTCGACGCCTCGGCCTTCACGCTGGGCTCGGTGACTCTCGAAGGACTCGCCGGAGATGATTCGCTGTTCGGGTCAAACTCGGCCGACTCGCTGGACGGCGGAGCTAACGATGACCTGTTTGTGGCCCTAGCCGGAAACGACACGCTGTCAGGCGGAACCGGAGTCGACGAACTTCATCAGACCGCCGATGCCGACCAGGTACTGACCGATTATCTGGTGACCGGTGACGGCCCCGATGTGCTCTCGAGCATCGAGCACGCCGTGCTCACCGGTGGAAGCGGCGACAACACGCTCAACGCCTCGGCCTTCACGCTGGGCCCGGTGACACTTAACGGCGGCGCCGGCAACGACACGCTCGCCGGAACCTTGATCTCCGACTCGCTCGACGGTGGTGACGGCATAGACACCAACCAGGTGGTCTTCGACGGAGACCTGGTCCTGACCGACACGACGCTGATCGGTCCCGTCAGCGATACGCTGATAGCGATCGAGCGCTTTACGATCAACGGCGGCAACGGACCCAACCGCATCGACGCCTCGGCCTACACGCTTGGCTCGGTTACGCTCGACGGCGGCTCCGGCGACGACACCCTGCTGGGATCCGCCGCTGATGACTTGCTGATCGGTGGCGATGGAACCGACACCCTCGAGCAAACCGCCGACACCGACATGGTGCTGACCACTTCGAGCCTGGCGAGCCTGACCGGATTCGGAACCGACACGCTCTCAGGCTTCGAACAGGCGGTTCTTACCGGCGGACCGCTCGGCAACTCGCTGGACGCTTCGGGATTCACCACGGGACCAGTTACTCTCGTCGGCGGGACCGGTAACGACACGCTGGCCGGATCCCAGGACAACGACTCGCTCGACGGTGGTGACGGCACCGACCGCATCACCCAGGCGGCCGATACGGACCACGTGCTGAACAATGGCACCGCGACCGGTCACGGCACAGACACGCTGACGTCCATCGAAGAGGCTCACCTGGCCGGTGGACCTGGCGACAACACGCTCGACGCACAGGCCTTCACGCTGGGTTCGGTGACGCTCGAGGGACTCGGCGGAGATGACTCGCTGTACGGGTCGACCGGCGGCGACTCGCTCGACGGCGGAGACGGCGACGACCTCTTCGTGGCCTTCGCCGGGGACGACACGCTTTCAGGCGGAACCGGGACCGACGAACTGCGGCAGACCGCGGACGCCGACCAGGTGCTGACCGACAACCTGGTGACCGGTGACGGCCCCGATGTCATCTCGAGCATCGAGCAGGCCGTGCTCACCGGTGGCTCCGGCGACAACACGCTCGACGCACAGGCCTTCACGCTGGGCTCGGTGACGCTCGAGGGACTCGGCGGAGACGATTCGCTGTACGGGTCGACCGCTGCCGACTCGCTCGACGGCGGAGACGGCGACGACCTCTTCGTGGCCTTCGCCGGGGACGACACGCTTTCGGGTGGAACCGGGGTCGACGAACTGCGGCAGACCGAGGACGCCGACCAGGTGCTGACCGACACCCAGGTGACCGGCCAGGGGTCCGATCTGCTCTCGACCATCGAGCGGGCCGTGCTCACCGGTGGATTCGGCGACAACACGCTCGACGCACAGGCCTTCACGCTGGGCTCGGTGACGCTCGAGGGACTCGGCGGAAATGACTCGCTGTACGGGTCGACCGGCGGCGACTCGCTCGACGGCGGAGACGGCGACGACCTGTTCGTGGCCCTTGCCGGGGACGACACGCTTTCAGGTGGAACCGGAGTCGACGAACTGCGGCAGACCGAGGATGCCGACCAGGTGCTGACCGACACCCAGGTGACCGGCCAGGGGTCCGATCTGCTCTCGAGCATCGAGCGGGCCGTACTCACCGGTGGCTCCGGCGACAACACGCTCGACGCACAGGCCTTCACGCTGGGCTCGGTGACGCTCGAGGGACTCGGCGGAGACGATTCGCTGTACGGGTCGACCGCTGCCGACTCGCTCGACGGCGGAGACGGCGACGACCTCTTCGTGGCCTTCGCCGGGGACGACACGCTTTCGGGTGGAACCGGGGTCGACGAACTGCGGCAGACCGAGGACGCCGACCAGGTGCTGACCGACACCCAGGTGACCGGCCAGGGGTCCGATCTGCTCTCGAGCATCGAGCGGGCCGTGCTCACCGGTGGATTCGGCGACAACACGCTCGACGCACAGGCCTTCACGCTGGGCTCGGTGACGCTCGAGGGACTCGGCGGAAATGACTCGCTGTACGGGTCGACCAGCGGCGACTCGCTCGACGGCGGAGACGGCGACGACCTGTTCGTGGCCCTTGCCGGGGACGACACACTTTCAGGTGGAACCGGAGTCGACGAACTGCGGCAGACCGAGGATGCCGACCAGGTGCTGACCGACACCCAGGTGACCGGCCAGGGGTCCGACGTGCTCTCGAGCATCGAGAAGGCGGTGATCACCGGCGGCGACTCGGACAACTCGCTCGATGCACTCGGATTCGATTCCGGAACCGTCACGCTGGCCGGAGCCGGCGGCAACGACACGATGGTCGGTTCGCCCGGAGACGACCTGGTCGACGGGGGAGACGGCATCGACCTGGTGGTGTCCTCTGGAGACGTCAACTTTGTGCTCACCGATTCCGCGATCAGCGGAGTCGGCAACGACCTGCTGGTCGATGTCGAGACGATTCATCTGGCCGGCGGCATCTCGGCCAATACACTCGACGCCAGCAGCTTCACCGGCAGCACGACGCTCGAAGGAGGCGACGGCGACGATACGCTCCTGGGCGGCAGCGGCATCGACCTGGTGCTGCAGACCTCCGACACCGACCAGGTGCTGACGACCACTTCGCTGAGTGGCCTGGGGCAGAACACCCTCTCGAATATCGACCAGGCGCACCTGGTCGGTGGCGGCGGAGACAACCTGCTGGACGCGTCGGGCTTCAGCCCCGGACCGGTGACGCTCGAAGGGGCCGGCGGCGACGACACGCTGCACGGATCCTCCGGAGACGACAACCTGGTGGGTGGCAGTGGCACCGACCGAGTCGTCTCGACCGGCTCCGCCAACCAGGTCCTCGCCGACAACTCGCTGGTCGGCGACAGCAATGATACGCTGGTGGGGATCGAGGAGGCCGAGTTGTATGGCAGTGGGGCCGACAACGTGCTGGACGCCAGCGGATTCAGCGGAGACACGACGCTGTACGGTAGCCCCGGCAACGATACCCTCACCGGCGGTTCCAGCACCGACCTGCTCCGCCAGAGCGTCGACGCCGACCAGTCGCTGTCCGACTCGCAACTGACCGGCCAGGGCACCGACCAGCTCTCGGGCATCGAACTCGCCTGGCTCAGCGGCGGCAGCGGCGACAACACCCTCGACGCCCAGGCCTTCTCCTTGGGCCCCGTCACGCTCGACGGCGGCCAGGGCAACGATACGCTCGTGGGCAGCAGCAGCGACGACCGCCTGATCGGTTCCGAGGGCATCGACCTGGTGCGGCAGCAATCCGACTCGGACCAGTGGATCGTCGATTCGATGCTCAGCGGGCAGGGTGCCGATCTGCTGTTCGGGATCGAAGAAGCTCAACTCACAGGTGGCACAGGCAACAACCTGATCGATGCGACCGGGTTCAGCGCCGGCGAGGTGACTCTCGCGGGGATGGCGGGAGACGACACCCTGAGAGGGTCCCTGGGCGACGACAGCCTGGACGGTGGCCCGGGAAGTGACCGGGTCGAGCAATTCAGCGACGCCGACCAGTCGTTGACCAACTCGCAACTCACCGGACGCGGCAGCGACGTTCTCGATTCGATCGAGACGGCTCTGTTGACCGGCGGCCCCGGTGACAACCGGATCTCGGCCTCGGCCTTCACGCTCGGGCCGGTCACGCTGTGGGGTGCCGCCGGAAACGACAGCCTGACCGGTGGCAGCCGAGACGACCTGATCCATGGAGGCGATGGCGACGACGTGGCCAACGGTCGAGGCGGCAACGACCTGATCCTCGGCGGCAACGGCAACGATTCCTTCAGCGGCGGATCCGGTGCCGACACGCTTGAAGGGGACTCCGGCGACGACTCGCTCAACGGCCAGGGCGGCCGCGACCTGATCCGCGGCGGAAGCGGCAACGACTCGCTCAACGGCGCCGGGTCACCTGATACCGTGATCGGGGACAGCGGGGACGACCGGATCGCCGGGGGATCCTCCGGCGACGTGCTCAACGGATCCTCGGGCAACGACGTGATCGACGGCGGCAGCGGCAGCGACCGCATCTTCGGCGGCAGTGGCACCGATACGCTCGAGGGAGGCAGCGGCGAGGATCGGCTCAATGGACAGGGCGGCAGCGGCGACGTGGTCAACGGCAACGCGGGCGACGACACCGTGCGAGGCGGCTCGGGCGACGATCTGCTCGATGGCGGGACCGGCTACGACGAATTGCGTGAGGGAGGCAACGTCGACTTCCGGCTCGATGACAACCAGCTCAGCGGCATGGGAAACGACCAGATCGTCTCGTTCGAAACCGCTCGGCTGACCGGGGGCGGATCGGCCAACTGGATCGACACGACCGAGTTCTCCGGACCGGTGACCCTGCAGGGCAGCGGGGGCGACGACCTGCTGCAGAGTGCCGACTACGACGACCTGCTGCTGGGCGGCAACGGCAACGATACGCTCGAGTCCGGCTCCGGCCTCGATACGCTCAACGGCGGAAGAGGTATCGACCGGGTCAAGACCTCCGGCGACGGCGACTTCCTGATCACCGACACCTCGGTCACCGGGCCGATGACCGGACTGTTGATCGGGATCGAAGCGGCCGACATCACCGGCGGGGCCGGCGACAACGTGCTCGATGCCAGCGGATTCACCGGCGACACGACGCTCTGGGGCGGAAGTGGCCGTGACGTGATCATCGGCGGCATCGGCAACGATTGGCTCAACGGCAACGACGGCGATGATGCCCTGACCGGCGGCGGCGGAAACGACCTGATCCACGGCGGCGAAGGAGCCGACCTGATGTTCGGGGGCGACGGCGACGATACGCTCAACGGCGAAGCCGGCGATGATACGATCGACGGCGGAGCCGGCAACGACCGGTTGATCGGCAAAGAAGGCCGAGATCGGCTGCTCGGCCAAGATGGCGATGACTCGCTCTTCGGCGGAGATGGCAATGACCATCTGCTGGGACACGACGGCCGCGATCGACTCAATGGCGAATCCGGCAATGACGTCCTGCTCGGTGGAGACGGAGACGACGCGCTGAGGGGCGGCAACGGCAACGATGTGATCTCCGGTGACGCCGGCAACGACCGGCTCTACGGCCAGGCCGGCAACGATACGCTTCTGGGTGCATCCGGCAACGATCAGTTGCAGGGCGGATCGGCCCGCGATGTGCTGCAGGGAGGCGACGACGACGACACGCTCAACGGACAGTCCGGACACGATACGCTCAGCGGCGGCGACGGCAACGATCGCATCAACCCGCACGACAACTCGGCAGTCGTCAACGAATTGTTCGCTCTGCCCGATGAGTTGTTCGAGGCGATCGAAGAGATCCGGGGCTAGCCCGCCTGCGGCGGGTTGAAGAACTCGGACCCTGGGGTCTGATCCGCCTGCGGCGGACCCACAACGGGGTTTGCTCCACCTGTCGCGTTTCACAGGCGGGGCCTGACCCCTTCTTCGAGTTGCAACGAGTGCTGGTTGAAAAGGGGTCAGGCCCCGGCCCGCAGCCCGCGAATGATGTCCTCGGGGTCCGAGAGCGTCGAAAGCAGGATGACGGGGATCCCGCTGAGTTCGGGGTCCGATTTGACTGCCGCACAGAATTCGTACCCGGGCATCTCGATGTCCGAGATGATCAGTTCCGGCCGCTCGTCTCGAACCAGCTTCAGCGCCTCGGCCCCGTCGGCACCTCGCCGGACCTCGAACCCGTTCTGCTTGAGTGTCTGCTGAAGGAACACGGCCTGGGCCTTGCTGTCCTCGGCAATCACGACCCCGACGGGTTGTTTCTCAGCCATCCCCAGCCCTCTCTCTCGCGCGCCCATTTCCCCACGCGATTGTATCAACCACCCATCCCCCCTCAACGGTTGTACCGACTGTAGCGGCGGCACCGAGGTATGTTCTGTCGCCGCTGCAATCCCTTTGCCGGCGGTGGTTTGTGATCAATCGCCTGCCTCTCACGACCCGATCCCTAACGCAGTGACAGGTCGAGTCGTATCGCGCATCGGATCGCCTTACCCCGGCCATCGCCCCAGTCTCCCCAACCCCACCTCAGCGATCGGTTCGACCCATGATCCGCACCGTGATCCGCAAACACCTCGCCATCCCCCTGGGCCTGCTCGTGCTCTTGCTGGCCCTGGGCCTCACGGTTCCCGAACCAGCGCGCTCGGCCGACATCCTGAGACTCACCAGCACCCTGATCCCGGGGACCGGGCTGAAGATCGAGGAGATGGGGGACGACTTCGAGGACGACGGTTGGAAGTGGTATCCCAACGGTCCCAAGGCGAGCCGGAACCTGGATCGCCGCGAGCGGCTGCCGGCGGCGGTCAGTGAGAACGAGTTGTGGTACGAAAGCACCTACCGGGGCCGACCCGACCTGGTCAAGCGAGTCGGGACTCCGCTGGGCGGCCCGGTCGGCAGCAGGGGATCGCTGCTGATTCGCACGCTCCACAGCGGCGTCCCCGGACGACGCACACGCACCAGCCAGCAGGACGATTTGATCTTCGGCGGAGGATCCCGCTTCGGCACCTACATCGACGTCAAGCACCGGCCCAACTTCGTGGTCCACGTCTACCTGCCGCCGTGGAAGTACTGGGACAAGATCACCGACACCTCGCTGGGCATTCGCTGTGACGTCGAGGGCCGGCCCTGGAGAGACCTGACCCGCAAGCTGTTCACCGGCCGTGTCTCGGACCGCACACAGACCTACTGGCCCGGGTTCTTCATCCAGTTCAACAGCCCCGACGACAAGCGGTACAGCTTCACCGAGCCCTCGGCGCTGATCATCATGCGGGCCGACGAGCGTGGTGAAGACGTGGTGGGACCGGAGATCAAGAAGACGGGCTGGTGGACATTCGGCATGTCGTTCACTCCCGATGGTCGTGTGCACTATTACGCCTCCGCCGGCGTCGACCCCCTGAAGGCCAGCGACCGCATCGGCAGCTACTTCCCTTACAGCAACCGCGCCCGGAAGTTCAACTCGTTCTTCTTCAACGTCATCAGCCGCAACGACGGCAAGAGCTGGTCGACGCCGTGGGTGATCGAGAGCCCCTATGTCCACGTGGCCCGACGCAGCGGGCTCGCCAGGAAGTAGCCGCTCACGACTCCGACGCCACCGCCTTCAGCCTCAACACGATCAACCCCAGCAGCACGGCCACCCCCACGCTGCAGGCATAGATCGACGGCATCACCATCGCACGATCGCTCCCGGTCACCACGCCCAACGCGGCCGTCGGCAGCGCGATCATCGGGTAGCCGCACCCGCCCACGATCACCAGCACCGCCACGGCCAACGGCAATGCGCCCCAGCGGACATACAGGCTCAGCAACAGCACCAGGTGGACCAGCACCAGGTAGACCAACCCCGCGATCCACGTGCGGTAATCCACGATCAGGTCCAGGAACACCAGCTCGTCGATCTGGATCCCGATCAGCAGCCAGCCGACGGCCGGAAGCAGCCCCAGGCTGCAGCCGGCGAGTTTCTCCAGCACGATCCGCCAGGCCGGGATCGGGAACCCCAGAGTCACCCCCAGCGTGCGGTACTTGCGCTCGTCGTGGAACACCCGCGACGCGTAAACGCCTCCCTCGATCCCAATGCAACACAACAGCCCCAACAGCACCATCCTCGCCCAGGCTCTCAGAGGCATCCCGTCGACCGGGTCGAACAGCAGCCAGCCGCTGAGGCCCAGGAACACTCCGTAGACCACCGTCTTCAGCAGCAGCCAGGCGACTCCGCCCGTCGTGAAGTGGAACTCCTTCCACGAAATCGCCATCCGCCACGTGCGACCGGCCGCCAACCAGCTCGGACGACTCAACCACCGCAACCAGCCACGTCGCCGTGAGACTGATGAGGCGGTGACGGGGCCTCGAGGCGGGACGTCGGTCAGAGAATTTCGGGTCGCCGGGACGAAAATCCACCAGGCGATCCCGAACAGCACGATCGAGACCACCAGGTCCCAGACGACTCCACGGCTGATCAACGACTCGGAGAACCCGCTGCCACCGATCAGCTCCAGACGCGTCACCATGCTCAACTGGTCGTAGTCATCCAGCCAGCCAGCCACCACCGAAACCCAGGGCAGGGTTTTCGAGACGTCGTCGAACCAAGCCGAGCTGTCTCGGTACCAGTCCAGCGGCACAGTCGAAACCTGCCGCTCCAGTCCCAACAGCCGGACCTCAGCAACCGCCAGCAACGCAACCAGCGGCCGCAGCACGTACCCGCCTCCCAGTGCCACGACCAGTACCAGCAGAGTCAGCCCGCCGGCGTTGCCCGAACGACGGCAGCTCACGCTGGTCAACAGGCCGACGTTGGCCGACAGAGCCAGGAACGCCGCCAGGGCAATGTAGCCGGCGACGATCTGAGTCAACGTCACGCCGCCCAGCACGATCGCCATCAAGGCAAAGGGAAACTGCACCACCAGCAACAACGCGGTGCTGAACAGCCGAGTGCTCGACTTGCCCAGCAGCATCGCCAGAGGACTCACGCCGGCCAGCATCAACAAACCCAGCGTCCCCTCCTCCTTCTCCTCGGTGATCGCCGTCGAAAGGAAACTGACCGCCGCCAGCACGATCAACACCAGGTTCAACCACAGGATGTTGCCGAAGAAAAACAGCCCGGGTGCACCCAGCGAGAGACTCTGGATGTGTGCCATCACCAGGCTGCCCAGGATCAGGCCGGCAAACAGCATGCGGAACAGGTGGGGCCTCAGGCGACGCGTGTCGCTGCGCAGAGCCCGCGTGAACATCGCTGCGGTGGAGCCGCCTCGCATCACTCGACCCCACGTGTCGTTAGTGACAGGTAGGCCTCGTTCAGACGGCTTTGCTCGCGGACAAACGAAACGACGATGATCCCTCGCTCGACCAGCGTCCCCAGCAGCGCGCTGATGTCAGCCTCGGAACTCCGACAGACCACTCGCCACGCTGTGGCCGACTCGAGCGGCACCACGTCGATGACCCCGTCATGAGACGAGACGATCTCGCCAATCGACTCCTCCTCACGCAATAGCCTCAACTGGTAACACGCCAACTCCCCGTCCCCGCCGGGCAACTCGTCGATCGGTCCGTGGAACCGTACCCGACCGCGATCGAGTACCGTGACGCTGTCGCAGAGGTCTCCGAGTTCGGCGAGAATGTGCGAACTGATCACAACCGTCTTGCCGATCTCGCACAGATCCCGCATCAACTCCATCAACCCGATCCGGGCCCGCGGATCGAGTCCGGCGGCGGGTTCGTCGAAGATCAGCAGGTCCGGATCGTGGATCAGCACCCGGGCCACTCCCACGCGACGCTGCAGTCCCCGCGAGAGCGTGCCGACGACGTGGTCGCGGCGATCGCTCAGCCCCACCGTCTCCAGTGCCGCCCCAATCACCACCTCCCGCTCTTGAAGCGATCGACCGTGTACCGCACCACAGAAATCGAGCATCTCGAAACAGGTCATCTGCCGGTACGCCGCAGGGTCCTCGGGCAGGTACCCCAACCGCCGCCGGATCTGTAGCGCATCCTCGGTCACCTCCATCCCCAGCACGCTGACCAGGCCCGACTGGGTTTCCAGCAGCGTGGCGAGAATCTTCAGCAGGGTGGACTTGCCGGCCCCGTTGGGACCAACCAGCCCGTGCAGCCGGCCGCGGGGGATCTCCAGATCCACCCCCCGCAGCGCCCGTCGCTCGCTGTAGGAGTGACTCAGCCCCTCGATCGACACCGCCGGAGTCACATCCCCCGGCACTTTCCCCGGCACTTTCCCCGGCACTTTCCCGGCACGTTCGGTCATGGGAGTGATGCCGATTGGAGGTTCCAGCTGTAGAGCACGAAGCCGATCTGGTCGGTCGACTCGTCGATCTGCACCGACAGTGACTCGGGAGTCTCGGCGTAGACGAAGACGCGGATTTCTCCGGGCGGGAGCCTGAAATGAGCCGCCCTCACGCGGTCGGTGAAACCCAGGCTCCGCAGCACCAACGCCTCGTACAGGTCCTCGTAGGCCTCGTCGACCTCGCGGTACCGGTCGAACTCGGGGTCAAACGACTGAGTCAGCCGCCCGTCGCCGCGGTAGCTGGGGGGAGACATGGTGCCGGCCGGCTGGTCGAGCTGCAACAGGCCGTCGCGGTGAACCAGCCAATAGAATCGGCCTCCCACCAACACCGAGGCCTGGCGGATCGTCGAGGGAAACCCTTCGCCGGTGGAGAGCACCAGTGCCTGCAACTGGCCCCCGATCGCCTGGATGTCCACCACGCTCAGCTCGATCGACTGCCCCGGCAATCGGCCTTTGACCAGGAAGGTGCTCGAGGAGTACGGAGGGACATCGATCGAGAGGGCCGCGTCGCCGCCGTGCTCGATGAGGCCGGAGGATTTTTCGAGGTTCTGGGCGGTCGAGTACAGGCGGTTGCGGCCCGAGTGAGTGAACCGGTAGTTCCCACCTCGAGTCACCGCCGCCTCGACCCATTGCTGGTATTCGAGGTCTCCGTCGGCGAGGTGATGGGCCACGGTGGCCGTGCGGATCGTCAACTTCGCGGCGTCGTCGCGGCGACCGACCATGAAGAAGATGCCGCTGAAGAGCACGACCGTGCCGCCGAGCAATCCCAGCACCACGCGGTAGTCCCGCTCGCCCTGCCCGAACACGAACCCGCCGGGAAACAGCACCACCATGTAGACCAGGCAGGCCAGGTAGATCAGAGGCCAATTGCGGCGCGGCCGCGTCATGCTCCGCAAGGTGCTGAACAGCGCCGAGTCGTCGATCATGCCGAACGGGTCGAAGCCGTACATCGCCATCGACTCGGTGGCGTCCTTGGGCGTCCGGGGTGCTGCTCTCTGAGGAAACTCGTCGGGAATCTCCTCGACCCCGAACCCGTGGCGGATCACCCGACCGGCCCCGTAGCGGGTCACCGGGTTGGTCCCGTTGAGTCCCTTCAGGTCTCCGCCGAAGACGACCGGTCGACCGTCTGGAGCCTCGAGCAGATGCAGCGTCCCGCCCCGAGCCAGCCACTCCAGGAACGCCCGGCGGCGAACCGCCTCCCAGCGGGGGACATGATCCAGTGCCACCCCGGCCAGGCCATCGGTGGCGGTAGAGACCGCCGGGAACCACGACTCGTCCAGGCTCCGCAATCGACCGCCTCGACCACTCAGCCGATCGGGCTCCTCGAGCAGCACCGTCGCCGGCTGACCCAGTCGTAACGTCCACGAACTCGTGTTCAACTCGCGACGTGTGCCGTCGGGTTCAATCCAGTCCAGCCGCCACGTGTCGTAGTCGCCCAGGACATACGGGTAGAAGCGAACCGGCCGGCGGGCACCCGACGAAACGAAGACCGTCCGCCGGATCGGAAGACCGACCGGCCAGTAGCCGCTCCGCAGACGCCTCAGCTCCAACTCGCCCGAAAGATCGCTGTTGCCGGGATTGTGGATGACCACCGTCAGAGGGTTGAAGGCGGGGGCCACCGCCCGGCCGTCGTAACCCCAGTGGAAGAACTCGATCTCGGGATCCGCCGCACACGCCGCGGATGACCACATACCCGCACACGACACCACCCACGCCAGTACGGCCGCGACTGCACGCGAGGGCCGTGGCAGTGGAGAAATGCAACGAGAGGTCACAGCTGGTCGGTCCCCGCTCGCATCCCATCACCAACTCGCACCCGAACAACCCCGGTGCACTCCGTACCTCATAATGTCCATTCTTGTAGATCGCGGTCATGGCTGGCAACACAGGCCAACCGGACATCAGCACCCCGGGCCGCTCAGGCCACAGACGGGGTTTGCCCGATGAGGTCAGGTTGGCTAGGCTGGACTCATTCACAGCGCCGACCCGCCGGGCCCCGGGTCTCGCGCCGGGTTCTCTCCCGCTGGGCGCACATTGACACCCGTCGTCCCGCCAGCATCCTGATTCGCTCCCTCGCGACCTGCCACGACGAGGCCTCCCATGCGTGCCGTGATTGCAGCCGGACTGCTCGCCGTTCTCCTGGGCCTTTGCGGGGTGACCGGTTGCGGAGGCGATGAACCGCAACCGGATCCGGGGATCACGATCGGAGGCGGAAGTGATCCCGATCCCGGCCCCGATCCCGGCCCTGATGCCGATCCCGGCCCCGATGCCGATCCCGGCCCCGATGCTGGAACATCCCAGAAACCCGTCGCGGTGACGCCCGCGGTGCCCAGGACCGAAGAGCAGGCTCTGGAGGCGATCGGCGCGACACTGACCCGAGACCCTGACGGGACAATCCGATCCATCACCTGCTACCGCAACCGGCAGCTGAAAGACAGCCACCTCGCCCTGATCGCCACCTTCAAGCAACTCGCCGCCCTGGACCTCCGCGGCACCAGCCTCACCGATCAGGGCCTCAAGCACGTCGCCGCCCTGGAAGGTCTCGAGCAACTCTACCTCGGCAGTACCCAGGTCACCTCCGAAGGCCTCGCCCACCTGGGAAACCTCACCAACCTCAAGGTGCTCAACCTCCAGGGCCTCCCTGTGGACGCCGACAGTTTCACCGGCCATCTCGGAAGCCTGACGAGCATCTCGGGGCTCAACCTCGCCGGCACCGACTTCGACGACGCCGGTCTGGCGGCACTTGCCAGGCTGGGCAATCTCAAGGCACTGGTCCTACCCACCGCGATCACCGACGCGGGCCTGAAGCACCTCGCCGGCCACGTCCAACTCGAAACACTCGTGCTCGACAAGAGCGGAGTGACCGACGAGGGTCTGGGCGACCTGGCCCCGTTGGCCGCACTCAAGCGGCTCTCACTCAGAGGCACTCGAGTGACGCTCGCGGGCATCTGCGGGCTGGCGGCTCCTCGCACCGAACTCGATATCGCCTTCAGCCAGGGCAGCCTGACCGAGGGCGTCATGGTGCTCTACCGAAACACCCGCAACGACGATCTCGCCGCCGTCGCTCGCCTCAAACAGCTCAAGGCACTCAAGCTCAACGACAGCGCCGTCGACGACGCCGGCTTGGCACACCTCTCGAAGATGTTCAACCTCGAACAACTCGTCCTCCCCCGTACGATCACCGACAAGGGACTCGTGCACCTGAGTCGACTCTCGGGGCTCAAACAACTCGCCGCTCTGGGCCAGGCGATCACCGGGAAGGGTTTGAGATCACTCGAGAGTCTGACGTCGCTGGAGGAGATTTCGGTCGATGGCACGCAGGTCGATGACATCGGCCTGGCCCACATCTCCCGCCTCGGAAACCTGCAGCGACTCAGCTGCCGCCGCACCCGGATCACCGATGCCGGCCTGGTCCACGTCGCAAAACTCTCTCTGCTGCAGACGCTGCGGCTGGGCTACAACAAGATCACCGACGCGGGCCTGGTCCACCTCGCCGGACTCTCCAACCTCCGACGTCTCTCGCTCAATCGTACCCAGGTCACCGGCACCGGAATCGCCTCGCTGGCACGACTCAAACGTCTCGAACTGCTCGACTTCGGTGGCACCACCGTCACCGCCACCGACATCGCCCCTCTGAAAACAGCTCTGCCCAAGTGCGAATTCCGCTTCCCCGAAGATCCCCTCGTCTCGGCACTCAAGGCCAACGGCAACAAGCTGGTGAAGGCGCTGGAGCAGGTCGGGACGATCAAGACCGACAAGGGCCAGGTCACCGCCATCAACATCAACAACCGCCGGTTCTCCGACGCAGCGATCGCCCGCATCAAGGGACTCCGACAGGTCACACGCCTCAGCCTCACCGGCACCAAGGTCACAGACGAAGGGATGGCCGCACTGGCCGGCTACTCGAGGCTCACCGAACTCTGGATCGACCGGACCTCGATCGGCGACAAGGGACTGGAACGTCTCAAGAGACTCAAGGGGCTCAAGAGAATCCTCGCTCGAGACTGCCCGGTGACTCTGTCCGGCGTCGTGGCACTCACGAAGGCGATCCCGCGGGTCGAGATCTTTTTCCGAGGCGGCCGGTTCCACGCCGGGCGTCTCGAACTCGACCCGCCACTGGTCGAAGCCGACCTCGCCAAGCTCGGTGGAGCCTCCAGCATCAAAGTGCTCGATTTGGCCGGACTGGCCGTCAGCGACAACGCCATCGGGACGCTCAAGGAGCTGCCCGCACTCAGAGAACTCGTGCTGACCAATTGCCGGATCACCGACGTGGGGCTGGTGCGGATTGCCGAGTTGAGCAAGCTCGAGGCACTGGACCTCTCGGGCACACGGCTGACCGACATCGGATTGGGACCGATCGCTCGGCTCACTGAACTCAAGAAACTCAAGCTGGCTCGAGTCCCGGTGGGCAACGAGGGAGTGGCCCACCTGGCCAACCTGACCAAGCTCGAACAACTCTCGCTGGCGGGAACACGGATCGGAGGCAACGCGCTGGTTCACCTGGCCAAGCTCGATTCGCTCACTGTGCTCGACCTCTCCTCGACGCCTATCACCGACAACGTACTGCAGAAGTTCATCGCGCCGCGGACCGGGCTCAGAGCTCTGGGGCTGCGAGATACCAGCATCACCAGCGGAGGCATGAAACACCTCAGGTCACTCGAAAACCTCCAGGTGCTGTGGCTCTCTCGGACCTCGATCTCCAACGCCGGACTCGCACAACTCACCTCACTGAAGTCACTCCATACTCTCGACCTCAGCCACACCCGCATCGACAACTCCGCCGGGGTTCAGCTGAAGAAGTTCCAGCGACTCAAGTCGCTGGAACTCTCCGGCACACTGGTCACCTCCGCGGCCGCCGCCGACCTCGCCGAAACACTCAAGGACTGCAAGCTGAAACACGCTCCCGACCCGCTGGTCGATGCGGTGGCTAAGACCGGAGGCAATGTGGCCGCGGCACTCAAGACCGTCTGCAAGGTCCGCAGCGAGCCCGACGGGACGATTACCGGACTCAGCGGCTGGAAACTCCCGCTGACCGACGCCGGACTCGGGTACCTCGTGCCCATCAAGAGCCTCAAAGTGCTCTCGCTGGTCAACTGCAATGTCAGCGATCGCGGCATCGTACGCCTCGGAGCACTCCCGGGACTGACCGAATTGTACCTCACCGATACCGACATCGGAGACCAGGCACTGGCGACCGTCGGCAGCCTGAAAAACCTCGAAGGACTCGGACTCAGCCGGACACGGATCACCGACTCCGGCATGGTCCACCTCGCAGGCCTTACACGACTCACCGGACTCAACCTCAACCAGACCCGTATCGGAGACACCGGCCTGGAACACGTCCGCGGACTCACCGCGCTCACTCACCTGGGGCTCAAGGAGACTCGAGTGACCAGCCGAGGACTGAGGCACCTGGCCAACTGCCAGGCACTGAGTGTCGTCTGGCTCGACAAGACTCGCATCACAGACGATGGGCTCAAGCCCCTGAGACGACTGCCCGCTCTCAAGCGGCTCTACCTCAGCTACACCAACATCACAGACGTCGGCCTGCTCTATCTCAAGGACAACGCCACCTGCGAAGGACTCGAACTCAGCCACACCCGAGTCACCAACGCCGGACTCAAACACCTCTACACACTCAAGGGACTCGTCGGTCTCAACCTCAAAGGGACCCGCGTCACCGCCGTGGGACTTAAAGGGCTGCAAAAGGCACTCCCCAAGTGCCGTGTTGCCCTTTAGTTGCGCCGACGCGAAATCGGCGCCGGCCAAGAACCGAAAAACGTGATTCTCCGAGTGTTGACTCTGCTTGACAGTTGTCGAAAAAGAGAGTGAACTAGGGCTACTGTAGCCATTCTGCGGGCCACGTCACGCTGCCTTCAACAGCGCATTTCAGTCATGACGTGGAGAGACTCCGACTCAGGAGGGACGGCCATGCGGAAGTTGTTCAACCAGTTTGCTTGCGCCTGGGTTCTGGCGGCCATGACCGCCGGTTCCGTGATCGGTCAGGGAATCCCTGGCGGCGGATCACCCGGTGGTGGATCACCCGGTGGCGGATCACCCGGCGGCGGATCACCCGGCGGCGGATCACCCGGCGGCGGAACTCCGGGATTCGATGATCCTGGTTCCGGTTCGCCCGGTGGAGGCATTCCTGGTTTCGACGACCCCGGTGGCGGCGATCCCGGCGGCGGATTCCCCGGTGGTGGCGATCCAGGCGGTGATCCCGGTAGTGGATTCCCCGGCGGTGGCGATCCGGGCGGTGATCCGGGTAGTGGATTCCCCGGTGGTGGCGATCCGGGCGGTGATCCCGGTAGTGGATTCCCCGGTGGTGGCGACCCAGGCGGTGATCCCGGCAGTGGATTCCCCGGCGGTGGCGACCCGGGCGGTGATCCCGGTAGCGGATTCCCCGGCGGTGGCGATCCAGGCGGTGACCCAGGTGGCGGATTCCCCGGCGGTGGTGATCCGGGTGGCGATCCAGGCGGCGATCCCGGTAGTGGCTTCCCCGGTGGTGGCGATCCGGGCGGTGATCCCGGTAGCGGATTCCCCGGCGGTGGCGATCCAGGCGGTGACCCAGGTGGCGGATTCCCCGGCGGTGGTGATCCGGGCGGTGATCCGGGTAGTGGATTCCCCGGTGGTGGCGATCCAGGTGGCGATCCAGGCGGCGATCCCGGTAGTGGCTTCCCCGGTGGTGGCGATTCGGGCGGTGATCCGGGCAGCGGATTCCCCGGCGGTGACCCAGGTGGCGGATTCCCCGGCGGTGGCGATCCAGGCGGTGACCCAGGTGGCGGATTCCCCGGCGGTGGCGACCCGGGCGGTGATCCCGGTGGCGGATTCCCAGGCGGTGGTGACCCGGGCGGTGACCCAGGTAGCGGATTTCCCGGCGGTGGCGATCCAGGCGGTGACCCAGCTGGTGGA
>Ga0310123_10001278_pt1 | contig 21162 bp, 22 predicted proteins | sample CB6_AW_1057_MG_FD_203505 | JGI IMG/M metagenome (GOLD analysis project Ga0310123, IMG submission 203505) | Marine microbial communities from Western Arctic Ocean, Canada - CB6_AW_1057 | ecosystem: Environmental > Aquatic > Marine > Oceanic | place: Canada: Western Arctic Ocean | collected... | reverse complement strand
TGGGCGTCCCCCGGCCCCAGAGACGATCAGACCTTCGCCCTGGTTCCTCAGGATGCCTCAGCTCCAGGGGCCCCCGCTGGCTCTGGGTCTAACATAGGAAGTGGTACCGTACCTGGGGGCACGTCACGAGCAGCTGACAGAAGCGGATCAACTCGTCGGGATCCTTCGAGTTCACCTCGATGTCGAAGACGTCGATCCCGGCGAACCGCTTGAAGAGGACACCCTTCCCCTCCATGACCGGCTTGGCCGCGGGCGGCCCGATGTCGCCCAGCCCCAGCACGGCGGTCCCGTTGGAGACGACGGCGACCACATTCCCGCGCGCGGTGTACTTGTAGACGTCCTCGGGGTTCTGGTGGATCTCCCGGCAGGGCTCGGCGCCGCCGGGGCTGTAGGCGAGCGACAGCTCGCGCGCCGTAGCCACCGGCTTGGTGGGCACCACCTCGACCTTGCCGGGCCGCCCCTCCGAGTGGTAGTCGAGGGCAGCTTGTCTGCGTGCATCCATCATTTGCGTCGGTTCGGCGGGGGTCGTGGCCGCGGCCAGGAACCAGGAATAGGTCCGACCGTTGCTGAAACGAGGAGCCGAAGGTCGGCGCAAGGGCCGGCCCCCGGCGGTTTCGGAGCCGCGCAATCTACCAGCCCGGACCGATTCTGGCTCGACCCTGGCGCTGGACGTGTCTAAGTTACGGCCCGCTATGACCTTCCGTCGACCCTGGGCCACCTTCCTCCTCGCCCTGGCCACCCTCACGCCCCGAGAGGGGGGCGCCCAGGCGATCCCGACCCAGGCCTCGCCTCCCCCCCCGCCGGAGTGCCCCGACGGGCGGATTTCGCAGATCTTCGTCGACAACCACTCGATCTTCGACGCCCAGGAGCTGGCCGACGAGCGACGCTTCCAGTGGGCTTACCGGCTCGTCAACGCGCTCCACGTCCGCACCCGTCCCCGCTTCATCCGGCGGGAGCTCCTCTTTGGCCCCAATTCGTGCTACGACGCAGCCCTCCTCGAGGAGTCCGAGAGGCTGCTGCGCGAGTACCCCTTCATCGCGCAGGCCGACGTCTACGGGCTGCGCCAACTCGACGGGAGCTGGCACGTGGTGGTCGATACGCAGGACGAGTGGACCACCGAGCTCAACGTCGGCCTCCGGTTCGATGAGTCGCTTCGCCTCGAGAGGATCGACCTCACGGAGAAGAATCTTCTCGGGCGCGGCATCCTGATCGGGGGCTTCTTCCGGAACCGGGAGGAGCAGCGCGACCTGGGCGCCCGGCTCGGGCTCCCGCGGCTCGGTGGGACCCGGACGGACGCCACCTTAACCTGGGGGCGCACCCGCAATGGCAACTTCATCGGCCAGGCGCTCCAGTACCCGTTCGTCGGCGAGATCGGACGGATAGCGGGTCGCGAGCTCTTCCTGCGCCAGGAGACCTTGTTTCGGTACTCGCTCGGGACCCCGCGCGATCGCCCCAGCGGGACGGTGACGCATGTCCTCCTCCCGATTGACGAGAGGCGCTTCGAATTGACGCTCGCGGCGCGCGTAGGCCGTCCCGGCAACCTCACTATCTTCGGCGCCGGGGTCTCGCACGAGACCGTCGACTTCCCCGGATTCCCCGAGGCAGTCGAGGTCGCCCTGGACGAGAAGTTCGGGGATCTGCGGCCGGCAGACTCCGCCGCGGTCGCGGCGGTGCGCCATCAGACCCTGCACTCCGCGGGGACCCAAGTGAATCTCCTGGTGGGTCAGCGCAACGTGCGCTTCCAGCAGTTCCGCGGGCTCGATGCGCTGCGTGGCACCCAGGACGTCGCGCTCGGGAGCAACCTCGCGCTCACCCTCAGCCGCACGGCCGCGGCGCTGTCCGATCGGGAGGGACAGGATCAGCCCGACGACCTCTACGTGCGCTTCCGCGTCTCGGCAGGTGCGGCGCCGGGGCCCTTCCTGCTCCTGCTCGCCGGCGGCATCCAAGGGCGCCAGGTCTTCTCGGGAGGGGCAGCGGACGACGGCTGGACGGACGTACTCTCCGACTTGACCCTGATGCTCTACTGGCAGCCCCCGGACTGGCCGCGTCACACCTTCTTCACCCGGCTCACGGGCGCCGGAGGGTGGCAGGTGACCGGGCCCTTCCAGCTCACCCTCGGTGGCGAGACCGGCGTGCGGGGTTACGACGTGGACGATTTTCCCGCGGGGCGGCGGGTGGTGTTCAGCGCGGAGGACCGCATCTACCTCGGCTGGCCCTTCCCGAACCTCTTCGACTTGGGGATGACGTTGTTCGCCGACATCGGGAATGGCTGGGCGGGCGATGTCCCCTTCGGAGCCGACACAGGGTGGCGCGGAACGCTTGGCGCCGGGCTCCGCTTCGGCTTCCCCGCGGGATCGCGCGGCGTCGCGCGGGCGGACCTCGCCTGGCCGGTCGAGGGCTCGGGGCTCGGTACTCCCCTCCTGCGCGTGGCGTTCGGGGACCCGATCGGGCTGGTGGCCGGATTCGTCGACCGGCAGCTCCTGCGCAGTCGCAGGCTCGAGGTCGGGCCCGATCTGTTCACGGTGCGGCGGTAATGAGCGAGCGGAGCCGGCACTGAACGGGGTGGAGGGGGAGAGGACGGCGGGCGGCGCGGCCGCGGCGGCCGGCGACTCCGAACCCGAGCGCGGCGCGAAGGTGGCGCGCGTCCTGCGCGGCGTGCTCTGGGTCAACCTGGCCGTCGTGGCGCTCAAGCTCCTGGCCTTCGTCTCCTCGCAGGCACTCTCGGTTGTCGCCGAGGCGGTGCACTCGTCGCTGGACGCGTCCAATAACGTGTTCGCACTCTGGATCGCGCGGATGGCCGGGCGCGCCGCAGACGAGGACCACCCTTACGGCCACACCAAATTCGAGACGCTCGGCACGCTCGCGCTGGTCGGCTTCCTCTCGGTCACCGTGTTCGAGCTGCTCCAGCGGGCGATTCTGCGCCTCCTCTCCGATCAGCCCACCGCGGTCCGCGGCACGCCGCTGGCGATGGGGTAATGGCGATCTCGATCGTGGTGGGGCTCGCCGTCACGCTCTGGGAGAGCCGCCGTGGCCACGCGCTCGGCTCCGACATCCTGCTCGCCGACGCGGCCCACCCGCGTTCGGACGTGCTGACCACGGCCGCGGTGTTGGGTGGGCTGATCGCGATGCGGCCGGCTATCCCACGGCCGACCCCTGGATCACGATCCTGGTCGCGCTGATCACCGCACGCACGGGGTGGATCATCGTGCGCGAGACCGTGCCGGTGCTCGTGGACGAGCGGGCGGTCGATGCCCGCCGCATCCGCGAGCTGGCGGAGTCGGTGCCGCAGGTGAACGCCGCCTACGGGATCCGCTCGCGCGGGCGGCCCGGACAGATGTTCGCTGAGCTGACGATCGCGGTGGCAGGCGAGCTGGACGTCAAGCGATCGCACGAGATCGCCAACGAGGTGGAGCACCGCGTGGGCGACGAGCTGGGAGCGCGCGAGGTGGTGGTGCACGTGGAGCCGGCATGAAGCAGCGCGCCTACGACGCCGAGCTGCTGGACGGCCATCCGCTCGATCCGGACGTCCTGGAGCACTCGCTCGCCCAGGTGGCGGGGGTGAATCGCTGGCTGGGTGGGGACCGCGGGCTCCGCCGCGCGCTCGCCCCCCTCCTCACCAAGGCCGGCGAACAGAGGCTGCTCGACGTGGGCGCGGGCAATGCGGAGGGCGCGCTCGCTCTCGCACGCTGGGCCGCGGGACGGGGGCACCGCTGGCGTATCGTGGCGGTCGACTACCACCCGCAGACGGCGGCGCTGGCGACCCGCCGGGTGGGGCGCGCCTCCGGCGTGCGCGGCGCGGTCCACGTGCTCCGCGCCGACGGGCTCGTGCTCCCCTTCCGCGATCGCGCGTTCGACGCGGCGTTCAGCGTGCTCACCCTGCACCACCTAGGGGATCACGCCGCCGTCGGACTCGTGCGCGAGATGGCACGGGTCGCGCGGCATGTCGTGGTCGTGAGCGACCTGGAGCGGAGCCGGCCCGCGCTACTCGGCGCGCAACTGCTCGCGGCCACCGTGTGGCGCTGGAACCCGCTCACGCGCCACGACGGGCCGCTCTCGGTGCGGCGCTCGTTCACCCCGGACGAGCTGCTCGCGATCGGGCGCCGGGCGGGGCTCGGGGAGCCACGCGTGCGCCGCCATCCCACCTTCCGGCTGTTGCTCGAGGGCTCGCCGTGAGGGTCGCGCACACCGCGCGAGGACTCGCGGCCGGGTTCGAGCCCTGCGACGTGCTCCTGGTCGGCGGGGGTCCGGCCGGCAGCACCGCGGCCCGCCTGCTCGCCCAGCTCGGCTGGACGGTCCGGCTGCTCGACCGCGCCCGCTTCCCGCGCCCGAAGCCCTGCGGGGAGTGCCTGAACCCAGGTGCGGTCGCCGCGCTCGAGCGGCTCGGGGTGCTCGAGCGGGTGCTTGCGCTCCAGCCCGCCTCCCTGGATGGATGGACGGTGAGCGCGGAGCGCGCCGTCGCGCGGGGGCGCTTCCCGCACGGAGCGGGCGGGCTCTCGCTCGACCGCGCGCGGCTGGACGCCGCACTGCTCGACGCCGCCCGCGCGGCCGGAGTGGAGGTGGTCGAGGGAACCCGGGTGACCGGGCTCGTGCACACGGCAGAGGAGAAACGTGCGGGGACGGTCGCGGTCTTGACGGCCGCACCCGTCCACCCCGTCCACCGCGCGCGCATCGTGGTGGGCGCCGACGGGCTCCGCTCGGTGGTCGCGCGCGCTCTCTCGGCCTACCGCCGGAGCCCCCGGCTGCGGAAGCTCTCGATCACGCTGCACGTGGAGGGCGCCGGACTCGATCCCCGGCAGGGGCGCCTCTGGATCGACGGGGAGGGAACCGTCGGCCTCGCCGCCCTCGACCCGGACGGGCGAAGCTGGAACGCGACCGCGGTGGTGGACGCGGACGCGCGCGGACGCGCGGTGGCGGGCGACCCGGTCGGCTTCACCCTGGCGCGGCTCGCCGCCCTGCTCACCGGATCGGCCCCGAGGAGCGCAGCGGCGCCCCGGCTGGTCGCCGGCCCCTGGGCGAGCGGTCCCTTCGACTGGCCCACCCGGCGCGCGGTGGCCGACCGGGTCGTGCTGGTCGGCGACGCGGCGGGCTACTTCGATCCCCTCACTGGACAGGGTATCTATCGCGCGCTCCGCTCGGCCGAGCTCGCCGCGCAGGCCATTGACAGGGCGCTCCGCGCGGATCGAGCCTTCAGCGCCGACCTCGCTGGCTATGAGACCGCACTGCGCGACGAGCTGCGCGCTCCCCTCCGGGTGCAGCGCGGCGTGGAGGCGGTGATCTCGCGGGGACCGCTCCGGAGAGGTGCCCTCGCGCTGCTCGGCCGGCGGACCCACCCCATGGACACCCTCATTGCCATCACCGGAGACCTCGCTCCCGTCCGCTCGCTGCTCCGTCCGACCGTCTGGCTGCGCCGCACGAGGTCAGTAGAAGCGCGAGCCCGAGGACGCCCTTGAGAACCATCGACGAGCACGTGGCCCACGCTCCCGCGGACGTCTGCTTCCAGGTTGCGGCAGACGTCGAGCGCTGGCCGGAGATCCTCTCCCATTACCGTCGCGTGCGCTTCTTGCGGCGCGATGGCTTCGGCGAGGGGCTGGTCGAGATGGCCGCGTCGCGGCCCTTCGGTCCGGTCGGATGGCCCACCTGGTGGATCTCCGAGATGCGCCACGACCGGACCGCGCGTACGATCGCCTACCAGCACGTGTACGGGATCACCCGCGGGATGGACGTCCTCTGGGAGGTCATGCCGATGAGCGACGTGCGCACGCACATCCGGATCCTGCACGAATGGCGCGGGCCCGCCTGGCCACTGATCGGCGGCCTCGCGGCCGACGCGGTGATCGGGCCGCACTTCGTGAAGGCGATCGCGGGACGTACGCTGGCTGGCGTCGCCCGGGAGGCGGAGCGGCGCGCCGCGGTGGACGCAGCCCGCGCGGACACGCGGTGGCACGCCGGAGGCGTCTAGTAGGTCGTTTCCATGAGAAAGCCTGGTTGTCAAGGGCGACGTGGCGCCCGTTCTGCGCCAGCTCCTTTGCGACCGTGGCCGAGTAGATTCCGGAGGCCTACAAGGACGTGGCGGAGGTGGTGCGCGGGGCCTGGATCGGGCGCAAGGTCGTGTGCCTCCGGCCGCTGGGCGTGCTCAAGGGCTGGCAGGTCCGGCCCTCTCGATCAACTCGGCCGGGTACGGGTTCACTAGGTAGCCGGGGGGGGGGGCGATGCGGGAAGCCCCCCCGCGCAGCGCGGCGAGCAGCGCGAGCCGTCCCACGCGGGCTCCGCGGTAGCCCTCCAGCAGCTCGCCCAGCTGGCCACGCTCCTGCGCCCCGGCGGCGTGTCCCAACTCGCCCATCAGGCGTACGATCACCCGCTCGTGTGAGCGCGCGCTGGGCGCCCGCGCGAGCAGGCGCCGGAATCCCGCCGCGTACGCCGTCCATCCCAGGGCCGGCTCCACCGCGGCGGCCTCCAGCGCAACCCGAGCGAGCCGCCGGGCCTCTTCCTCTCCTCCGTGTGCCTCGAGCGTGGCCTCGTGTCTCCGGTGCAGCTCGAGCAGCGCCGCCGCATCCCCGGCCCGCTCGCGTGTCGCGCGCAGGTCGGCCAGCGCGAACGCCCTGGTCAGGAATTGGTCCAGCAATCGGGGATTCCCCAGCCGCGCCTCGTGCTCGACCGGATGCTTTGGGTAGCTGGCGAGCACGGCGGCCGCGAACATCCCGGCTTCGCGCGCCTCCGGCCGGTCGCTCTCGGCGTCGCCGAACACCTTGACCCCGTGAATGCCAGAGGAGGGAGAGCGCGCCTATGAGCACGAATGCCTCCACCTCCGGAAGGTCGGAGGGGAAGCGCGCGGCGAAGGCGCGCATCGCGCCCGTGAGCTCGCGCCCGGTCGCGGGCTGCACCAGGGCGAGGCCTCGGGACCCCCGCACCAGGCGGATCGGAGCGCAGGGGACGCCGAGCCCGATCTCCACCTCGGGGCAGACCGGGATCAGCTCCACGTGTCCCACCAGCCGGCGCACCAGGGGGCACCCGGACGAGGGCCCCGTTGTAGCGGCACGCATCCAGCTCGAGACAGCGGCTCAGCACGAGGCGCGGGGTCAGGAAGGCGGCCGTGGCGGAGAGCGGGGGCATGACCAAAGTTTGGGGTTTCCCGCCCTGGTTGGCACGGCGCCTGCGAGCGTCCTGTAACAGCCCGCGGTACCAGCCCGTGACCCGAGATCCTTTCCGTAGGCAACCCCGTGGACGTCCCGCCCGAGATCGCCTTCCGCAACGTGGAACCCACCGAAGCGCTCCGAACACTCATTCAGGAGGGGATCGACTCGCTCGAGAGGGTGCATCTGCGGCTGACCAGCTGCCGCGTCATGGTGGAGGAGGTGACTCGCGGGATCCCGCACGTGCGCGTGGACGTCGGGATCCCGGGAGGCGAGCTGGTGGTGAACCGGGAGCTGCCCGTCGACGCACCCACGCGCGGGATCCCCCAGGCGGTGCGCGAGGCCTTCGACATCGCGCGCCGCCAACTACGCGAGCATCGCAAACACCGCTCGCTCGACAGCAAGCGCCGCGAGCTGCCGCCCCACGGACGCATCGTACGGCTCGTCATCGACGCCCCTGGCGACCGCTACGGATTCCTGCTCACCGGCGACGGCCGGCCAGATCTACTTCCACAAGAACGCGGGGCGCGAGACCTCCTATGAGGAGCTGGAGGATGGAATAGAGGTCCGCTACGTCGAGGCGGGGGGCAAGGAGGGGCCCCAGGCGAGCGTGGTGGCGCCCCTGGGCCCCGGTGAGCTCCTGTCCGGCCGACGACGAGGTCCCGCTCTCCGAGCGCGGATAGGAGGCGTTGGGACACGTCGCAGCGGCGCCTCTCCGGTCCGTAAGCCGCAGTCCGAGAGGGTAGAGGGGCCGGCGTAGGGCCCCATCGCTCGCAAGGCGGGGCCGGCCACCCGGACCGCACCCCTACATTTTCGTGCGTGGCTCCGTCGCGGTCTGGATCGCGGTGGCCACCTCGGGGATGATCCCCAGCCGCTGGCAGATCGGGCGCACCACCTCGCGCAACTCCGGGGTCGAGCACGACGAGTGGTCCTCCGGGGAACGACGGGGTAACGGCCAGGGCCGCGTACCCGCACCCACGCGAACGGCACGCTTGCCGCCGCGCTTGCTGCGTCCACGCGGCCCCGGCCACTATGGGCGCGACGCCGGCGATCCCCTACCGAGAGCGAGGCAGCGGTCTTGGAGACGCGACCCTCCCCCGCCACCACCCCTTCCACGCCGCGGAGCCCCCCGACCCAGAAAAGCCCCGGCGACCGGCGACTCGCCAGGGTCGGCCTCATCGGCGGAGCAACCGCGTTCGCCCTCATGCAGCTCGTCCCGGGGCCGGCGGCACTTCCCCCTGAGGGATGGGCGGCCGCGTCCGTGGCCGTCCTGATGGCGAGCTGGTGGCTGAGCGAGGCCGTGCCCATTCCAGTCACCGCCCTGCTGCCCCTGGTCCTCTTCCCGACGCTCGGGCTGACGACGATGCAGCAAGCAGCCAGCCCTTACGCCAACGAGGTGATCTTCCTCTTCATGGGAGGATTCTTCATGGCGCGAGCGATGGAGCGGCGGGGACTCCACCGCCGGATCGCGCTCTCCATCGTGGCGCAGATGGGCGCGAGCCCGGGGCGGGTCCTGCTCGGGTTCATGGCCGGCACAGCCTTCGTCTCGATGTGGATCAGTAACACTTCGACGGCGGCCATGATGCTCGCTCCGGCGCTCGCGGTCGCGGCCATGCTGCGCCCGACGGAGGGGCCGGGGTCGAGCGGCAGGTACAACTTCGGAGTCGCGCTGATGCTCGGGATCGCCTACTCCGCCTCGATCGGCGGCGTCGGCACTCTCATCGGCACGCCCCCGAATGCGCTCTTCGCCGGTGCCTCCCTCGAGCTCGCGGGCGTCCGAGTGGGATTCCTGCAGTGGATGCTGGTGGCAGTCCCGATCTCCTGGGTGATGCTGCTCGTCAGCTGGCTGGTGCTGCTGCGCGTCTATCCGCCCGAGACGCTGCGCGGGGATGCGGCGGCGCTGCTCGCAGAGCAGCGCCGCGAGCTGGGGCCGATGTCACCGGGTGAGCGCACGGTGAGCGTCATCTTCGCGCTCACCGCGTTGGGCTGGCTGATGCGCGAGCCCAAGGACCTGGGGGCACTCACGATCCCGGGGATCGCCACCTGGCTTCCCGGAGTGACGGATGGGACCGTGGCCATGATGGGCGCGATCGCGCTCTTCCTGATCCCGACCGACTGGAGGCGGGGCGAGGTTGCCCTCGACTGGAGCACCGCAGTCACCATCCCGTGGGGCGTTCTGATCCTGTTCGGGGGCGGCCTCTCGCTGGCGGCCGCGATGTCGGAGACCGGGCTGGCAGTCTGGATCGGAGGGGGGATCGGCGCGCTCGCCGGCTGGCCGACCGCCGCGCTGATCGCCGCCTCGGCCACCCTGTTCGTCTTCCTTGGAGAGATCACCTCGAACACCGCCATGACCGCGATGGGGATGCCGATCATGGCGGGAGTAGCGGCCACCCTGGGAATGGACCCCGTGGTCCTGATGGCCTCGGTCGCGATCGCCAGCTCGCTGGGATTCATGCTCCCGGCCGGAACCCCCCCGAACGCGATCGTCTTCGGCTCCGGCTATCTCACGATCGGCCAGATGGCGCGGGCGGGGATCTGGCTCAACCTCGTCGGGATCGTGCTGGTCACGCTGGCCGGCTCATTCCTCCTCCCGCTCTTCCTCTGAGTATGGCGTACTAAAAGGGAGGGCGGCCTCACGGCCGCCCTCCCTTTCCATCTGGCCATCCCTCCGGCGAATCCTACATGCCGGGGAAGGCTTCACCCTCCTTCGGCAGCACCGCGCCGATCACCTCGACTCCGGCGCCCCGCGCCTGATCCATCGCGAAGATCACGTCCCCGAATGTGATCCGGCCGTCGGCCTTGATGAAGATCACCTTGTCCGGACGCTGGCTGTACACGTCGTTCAGCCGGGCCAGCAGCTGGACGCGCGGAATCGGCGCCTGATTGAGCTCCATCGTCCCGTTCGGGAACAGCTCGAGCACGATCGGCGCGATGTTCGACTGGCTCGGAGTGTCCTTCTCGATTGGCAGCTGGACGTCGATGCTCCGCTGGAGGAGCGGCTGCGCGATGATGAAGATCACAAGCAGCACGAGCAGCACATCGATGAACGGCGTCATGTTCGGTTCGGACATCGTGCTGCCGGTCTTGGCGGCTGCGCTCATTCCCATTAGAAGAGTCCTCCATCATCGTCCGGAGTCTTGGACTCGGAGACCGACGCCAACACGAGCGCACCCGCGTCACGACCGATGTCCATCATGTACATAACCTCGCGGTACGCAATCTCGTAATGAGCCTTGAGGTAGAGGACCTTGTCCTCGGGTCGGTCCGCGAACGCCTGCGTCAGCGTGGGCAGCATCTGGTCACGCTCGATCGGCCTCTTGTTGAAGTACCAGTTGCCTTCCACGTCGATGCCCACGACGACGCGGGTATCGTCCTCCGCCCGCTCCAGCAGGTTATCTCCCACGGGGAGGGTCGCCTGGAAGCCCTGGAGCAGTGTCGGCGTCACGATCATGAAGATGATCAGCAGCACGAGCATCACGTCGCACATCGGCACGACGTTGATATCGTTGTTCAGTGCCGGCTGATCGTATTCGATGTCACCGCCTCCGCCCGCCATGACTTACCTCCCGGCGCCCGCAGGCGCCCGCTTCTCGCCGCTGTGGAACGGCTCGAGACCGCGCGCCATCCGGCTCTCGATCGCGAGCAGGAAGTTCATGAACTCCTTCGAGCCGTAGTCGATCTCCATGCTGATGAGCTCGACCCGGTTCGTGAAGTAGTTGTAGAGCCACACCGCCGGAATGGCCGCGGCCAGACCGATCGCGGTCGCGATGAGCGCCTCGGAGATACCGGCCGAGATCGCGCCCAGACCGCCCGAGCCCGCCGTCGCCATACCGGTAAACGCGTTCACCACGCCCATGGTGGTGCCGAGTAGACCGACGAACGGCGCCGTCGAACCGACAGTGGCCAGGATGCCCAGACCACGGCGGAAGCGCGCGAGCTGCTCGAGCTTGTTCAGCTCGATCGTACGCTGAATGGCTCCCACCTCGACCGAGGAGAGGTTCCGCTCCTCGATGTGCTCCTTGAGGCTGGAGAAGACGCCCTTGTATGCGCAGGCGAGGTGACCCTTCGGGTAGTTCTGCACGGCCTGATCAGCCGCAGCCAGGTCCGTGGCCTCGAGAGCGGCCGAGAGCTCGGGGGCGAACTTCAGCGTCTGCTTACGCGAGGCCCAGAGATCGACACTACGCCGGATCGCCACGGCAATCGTGATGAACGACATGAAGAAGAGGAGGTACACGATCCCCTTTGCGAACCACCCCATGTGGCCCCACAGTTCCACCAGATCGACGCCCATTGTTGCTCCTGTTTGTTTATGGCGACCGGCCCTTCTGGAACGGTCGGCGGGTGAATCAACCGATCCGCTTCAGCGGACCTGGAAACTAACCGGGACGGAGACCCACACGGGCACCACCTTATCCCGGTTCATCGCCGGGCTGAACTTCATGATCTGGCCGACCCTGAGGGCCGCCTGGTCCAGCGCCGGGTGTCCGCTCGACGTGTTGACCTGCACGTCCTGAACGATTCCCTGCTCGTCCAGCCGGAGCCAAACGATCGCGCGGCCGCCAACGCCGGCGTCGCGGAGCACCGGCGGATACTCGCTCATCAACGTGCGCGACACCTCGTCCCGGTTCTGGACGACCGGCGCGACGGTGAACGGCGTGAAGGAAGGCGTCTCACCGATCGCCACAACTTCACCGCTCTCCGCCGTGTCGCGCGCCGCGGCCATGATCTGCTGCTGGTAGATGTCATCGGCGGTGATCGCCACCTGGCCCGGAGGCGGGATCTCCGCCGGAATCAGGTCAGGCACCGTGAACTCGAGGTTCGTGACCTCGGCCGGCGGCGGAGCGTCGGCAGGGGGCGGCGGGGGCGGGGGGGGAGCCTCCAGCTCCTGCGTCAGCTCCATCACCGTCACCTCCTCCTCGGCCACCTGCACGTTAGCGCCGACCGTGCTCGTCACCAGGAACCCAATCACCACCAAATGGAGGAGTCCGGAGACAAGGGTGGTGCTAATCCTCCCTTTGTCCTTGGTCGGCAGGCTGGCGAGCAGCCCGTTGCCGAACGCCGGCTTGTGTGGAGTGGCGATCGGGGACGCCAGATCACCCTGCGGATGTTCGGCGCTCATCTAATGCGATCTCCCGTTGTCGTGCGTCCCACGACGCCGCGGACGGAGGCTCCTCGCAGCGGCAGTAGGGCGAGATGGAAACAGAGCGGTGACATGATGAAGCCTCGGGGAGAATTCGACAAGGGGCCCGTCGGGGCCGGCGGGTCTTCCATCTCGGACATTCGGGACACCACCGACGTTCGAGACGCTGTCCGACCTTCTATCGACGGCGTGCTCGCCGCCACGTCCACCTATGGTCCGCAGCAGAAACCTCTCACGAAGGCCGCCAGCAGTCAACGACCCCGCTGCATTCCACACCGGGGCCCCGTCGGATGTCACGACGGGTCGGACAAACGTCCCTTCGACGCGTGTCAACCGAGCACCCTTGAGAACGGCCCTGGCGGCGTGCTCGCCGCTGGCCAACGCCCACTCCACAGTCCCGATCTGCTCGGGGTCCGTCGCCTCCCCGGCGAGGACCTCCTCCGATGACCGGCCACGCCAGATCCACCCCGCCCACGGCGCGTCCGCGTCCCTGCCCCCACCGGAGCCCCGGCATCTCGTGTCGATCACCGAGCGAGGGAAGGGCGTCCGGCGGCGGGTCGCCGAAGGTCGCCTCGACGTCCCCGACCAGGGCGAGATGCCACCACTGCCCGACGCGTTGATCGACCGTGCCCCGGAGGGTGGCGCGCACGTGCTCCAGCACGCCGCGACGCAGCTCGACCTCGAGCCCCGCGGGCACGCCCCACGACCCCGCTCCCCCCAGCGGAGGAGATCCTGAGCAGCGGCCCCCATGTCGTTCCCTCCTCGCCTCCCTCCACCTCCACGTGCTCGAGCCAGCCCTGCCAGTGCCCGACCGCATCCACCTCCCCGCGGACGCGGGCCGTGTAGAGGTGTCCCGCATCATCCCGCATATCCACTAGGTGTACTCCTGAATCAACTCGCTCATGCACCCTCCCCAGGGGTGGCGGCGCCGGGCAGCGGGGTGCTGGAGCAACCGCCGTGCCGCTTTCCGGCTGCTCGCGCCGGGCCCGCCGGTGAGGTGAGTTGACCGGAGCCGTCCCGGGGTGGAGCTTACGGCGTTTTCTCGGCCCCCGTCCCCAACGGAGACCTGCCTTGACCCAAACGGTGACGGACTCGTCCGCAGCCGCTTCGGACCAAGATATTATCTATCCCGCAGCGATCCCCTTCGTGGTCGCGCATCTGGCGTGCTTCGCGGCCATCTGGACGGGCGTGACGCTCCAGGCGCTGGCGATCGGACTCGTGCTCTACTGGGTGCGCATGGTGGGGGTCACGGGCGGGTACCACCGTTACTTCTCGCACCGCACGTACAAGACCAGCCGCATGGGCCAGTTCATGATCGCCATGCTCGCCCAGAGCTCGGCGCAGCGGGGACCGATCTGGTGGGCCGCCGTGCACCGAAACCACCACAAGCACTCCGACACAGAGCTGGACCACCACTCTCCGCGGCACAAGGGATTCTGGTACGCGCACATGGGATGGATCTTCGCCAAGCGAGGCCAACGGCCGGACTACTCGGACGTCTCGGATCTCACGCAGTCCCCGGAGCTGGTCTGGCTCGACCGGCATCAGTACTTCCCGGCCGGCGTGCTGGGATTCGCCGTGTGGTGGTTTGCGGGCTGGACCGGGCTGGTGGTGGGGTTCTTGTGGAGCACCGTCGTGCTCTGGCACTGCACGTTCTTCATCAACTCGCTCGCGCACGTGCACGGCTCGCAGCACTACCTGACCGGTGACGACTCGCGCAACAACTGGTGGCTCGCGGTGATCACCTGCGGCGAGGGGTGGCACAACAATCACCATGCATACCAGAGCTCCACCCAGCAGGGCTTCCGCTGGTATCAGGTGGACTTCACCTACTACGTCCTGAAGGCGCTCTCCTGGACCGGGCTGGTGTGGGACCTGCGCGCCCCGCCGGTCGAGGTGGTGAACAACAAGCGGCGGCTGGGACGGCTGGTCGTCGAGCAGGTCGCCCATCAGATCGCCGAAAGCTTCCCCGCCGAGCGCCTGGCGGCGCAGCTCCGCCACGCGTGGGAGGGCACTCCCACCTGGCCGGAGATCCAGGCGCGGCTCCGCACGGAGAGGGCGGCGCTGCGCTCCCACTTCCATCTGCCTGAGCTTCCCACCCTGGACGAGATCCGGGGGAGGGCTGCGGAGCGGTTCCGGGTTCCGGAGGTCTCGCTCGACGAGGTCGCGGAGCGGGCCCGGCAGCTGGTCCTCGACGCGGTCCGTCTCCGTCTGGCGGGCGATCCGGCGCCCATCCCGGCCTGAGCGGAGCGCACCGGGCACGCAGGCGCATCTCAGGGTTTTCTTTTCCCCGGCACCCGCGCTATCTTGGGTTGAAACTAGATCTCATTCTCAAGGAAGCCGGATGAGTTCTGCAGGGACCCAGACCGCGACCCCAGCACGGGAGCTATGGCTCGCCGACGTCCCCCTGCGGGAGATGGTCGAGCTGATCCGGATCGACCTTCCCGCCGACCAGATGGAGCCGCTCCTCGAGCGCGGTGTCCTTCCCGGCTGCCAGCTGTGCCCCGTTCGTCGCTCCCCCGCCGGTGATCCCATCGTCATGGTGGACGGCTCCCTGCTCGCGATCCGTCGCGAGATGGCGGGGTGCTTGTGCGTGAGGCGCGGCGGGAACCAGGCCGCCTGACGGGCGGCCGACGTCGAATCCTCTGGTGGCCGCCCTGACCGACGGGTGCCATTCCGATTCCTCCGGCGACGCGGCTGCCGGCGTTCTCCTCGCCGACGCGCCTGAGACCGCGGCCGTTCCTCTGGTCGCGTTGGTCGGGCCTCCCAACTCCGGCAAGTCCACCCTCTTCAACCGGCTGACCGGGCTGCGGCAGAAGGTCGCCAACTATCCCGGCGTCACCGTCGAGAAGCACGTCGGCGTGGCGCGGCTGGACGGCGACCGCAGCGTGGAGCTGGTGGACCTGCCGGGGCTGCACGGGTTCTCGGCCCGCACCCTCGACGAGCGCGTGACGCGCGACGTGCTCGAGGGCCGGGTCGAGGGGCTGCGCGCCCCCGATGCACTCGTGCTGATCGTCGACTCGACGCGGCTCGAGACGCAGCTCATGCTCGCCGAGCCCGTGCTCGAGGTGGGCATCCCTACCCTGCTCGTCCTCAACATGGCGGACGAGCTCGAGCAGCGCGGAGGCCGAGTGGACGATGAGGTGCTCGCCGAGCAGCTGGGAGTCCAGGTCATGCGCACCAATGCCCGGCTCGGCGAAGGGGTGGAGGGCGTGCGGCGATTTCTCGCCTGTACGGCCGACCGCGGCCAGCTTCCCCCGCGCCCGTGCGCGGCGCTCTCGAACGGAGGCAGGAACCAGCCGCTGCCGATGCTCGACGTGTTCGCCGAGCGGAGGCTGAGAATCCAGGAGCTCGGGCGCAAGGCCGGCTTCATCCAACCGGTCACCTCCAGGCTCACCGAGCGGCTCGACGCCCTCTTCCTGCACCAGCTCTGGGGGCCGCTAGCCTTCCTGGCGCTCGTGATGGTCGTCTTCCAATCGATCTTCACGTGGGCCACTCCCCTGATTGACGGGGTCGAGGGGCTGGTCGCAGGATCCGGCGAGTGGCTCGCGGGACAGCTCCCAGACTCGTGGCTCCGCTCCCTCCTGATCGACGGCGTCTGGTCGGGCGTGGGATCGGTGATCGTCTTCCTACCCCAGATCCTCGTGCTCTTTCTCTTCATCGGACTGCTCGAGGACTCCGGCTACATGGCGCGCGCGGCGGTGATCGCCGACCGCATGATGTACCGGGTGGGGCTGCAGGGACGGGCGTTCCTTCCCTTGCTCTCGGGCTACGCATGCGCGATCCCCGCGATCCTCGCCGCGCGCACGGTCGAAGACGAGCGCGACCGGCTCGCGACGATCTTCATCACGCCGTTCATGACCTGCTCCGCCCGGCTGCCGATCTACGCGCTGCTGATCGCGGCCTTCATTCCCGAGCAGCCGCTGCTCGGTCCCTTCTTCGGGACCCGCGCCGCGACCCTGCTCGGGCTCTACGTCCTGGGCGCCCTCGCGGCGATCGTCACCGCGTTCCTGCTCAAACGCACACTTCTGCGGGGACGACCCTCCTCGTTCCTGATGGAGCTGCCGCCGTACCGGATTCCCTCCCTCCGCTCGATCGGAATGCGACTGTACGACCGCAGCAAGATCTTCCTCCGGCGCGCGGGCACCATCATCCTCGGGGTCACGGTCGTGCTCTGGGCGTTGACGCAGATTCCGCAGAGCGGGGACGGTCCCCCTCCCATGGACGCGAGCGTGCTCGGCCGCATGGGACAGGTTCTCGAGCCGGCCATCGAGCCGCTCGGCTTCGACTGGCGGATCGGGGTGGGACTGATCTCGTCGTTGGCCGCGCGCGAGGTGATCGTGGGTACGCTCGGCACTCTCTACGGCGTCGACAATCCCACGGAACGCTCCCTCACCCTCCAGGACGCACTCAAGAGCCAGCTCGATCTCGGGTCGGCCGTGGCCCTGCTCGTCTTCTTCGCTTTCGCGCTGCAGTGCATGTCCACAGTCGCGGTCATGCGGCGGGAGACGGCGGGGTGGAAGTGGCCGGCGCTGCAGTGGGCCTACATGCTCACGCTGGCTTATGGGTTCGCTTGGCTGGCGAACACGGTGATCTAAGGGGCTGTCAGGCCAAGGTCGCTCAAATTCGGCTGAGACCAGGAAGGCGAGTACGGCTCGGAGCCTGACGCCGCATCAGGCGAATGTCAGCGGCCTCTACCGCAATAGCTCGTATCGGTAGGCCGTCGCACGATCGGCGTACTGAACCTCGAAGGTCGTGCTCTCACCGTCCGGCGGCGCGAACACCGTCACCAGCGAGCTGCCCAACTCCCTATCGTCGCTGTAGAAGGTGAAAAGCAGGGTGAGCGGAAAGCCGGTCACGGCGCCGTTGCCGATGGCGCGCCCCTGGATGCGCGTGGCGCTATCCAGCCGCCGCATCTGAAGGTTCTCCACGTAGATCGGCACGGCTTCCACGCGCTCGACCCCGGCGAGCGCCCCCTCCCGATCCCCCGTCTCGAGCAGCGCCCGGGCCATGATCAGACCGGATTTTTCGCCCAGCGGATCCACCTCGAGGAGCCGGCTTGCCGCCTCCGTCAGCCGGCCCCAATCGCCCGCGCCGAACAGGGTGTTCGCGTAGTTGAACCACACGTCGCGCGAGTTCGGCCGCAGTTCGGTGAGGCGGGCGAAGGCCTCGCTCGCGCGCTGGTAGTCCCGCACCCGGAAGAGCGCGACGCCCAGCTCGAAGAGCTGTGTCGACTCGACCTTCTCCCCCGCGAGCAGCCGTGAGTAGATCTCCGCCGCTTCGTCGGCGCGTCCCTGTCCGGTGAGCGCCGAGGCCAGGTCGCTTTGCACCTGTACTCCGGTCGAACCGCGCGCGAGCTGCCGCCGCAGCACCACCTCAGCTTCCTTGTACCGGCTGGTGAACAGCAGCAGCTGCGCGAGCGTCGCATCGGTGGCCACCACCGCTTCCTGGCGAGCTTTCACCGCGAGCGAGTCGAGGATCCGGGTCGCCGGCTCCTTCGCGAGGCCGGCGAGTGCGAGCTCGGCGACACGGATCGCGTCCTCGTACATCGACTCCCTGAGATACAAACTCGTCAGGTTCCGGGGTGTCTCGGGCGCGAGATCGTAGATCAGAGTCGCCTGCTCCCAAATCGCGATCGCCCGTTCGATCTCGCCGTCGTCGTAGGCCTCCGTGCCGGCGTTGTAGAGGTCGATCCAGGCAGCCTCGCGCTCGGGCTCGATCACCAGCTCGTATGCCGGGTAGATGCGCTGGGCGATCGTGAAGTTCTCGTGGGCGTCCTCGTAGAGCCCGAGTCGCACCTGCGCCAGCCCGGCGACGAAGTAGTGAATCGGATTGGCCGAGTCCGCGGCGATCCCTTCCTCGGCGAGCTCGAGGGCGCGGTCCAGGACGCCCTGCCTGAGTAAGAGGGCCGCGGTCTGCGAGCGGCGGCTGCGAATCGGGGGCGTGCCCGGCTCGTAGATTTTCCCGGTCGGCGACCGCACCGGGCCGCGCGACCCGCTCGCGCAGCCGGCGAGCGGAAGCGCGATGGCGAGGAGGAGGGCGGCCCGAACCGCCAGCCCCGAGACGCGCGCTCCCTTCCGACTCATCCGATCAGAACCAGAAGAAGCTGATGGAGAAGATCGCCGACATGGGCATGAGGACCCCGGCGAGCCGGGCGGGACGGAAGCGTGTCACATCGTTGAAGAGCTGGAGTGCGAGTCGATCCATGTCCTCGCGGCCGCTCGACTGGATGATCTCGGCCCACTCGACCGAGCCGCGTGTATCGATCCACAGTGCGACCGCGACCGCTCCCTCCGCACCCGCATCCGCCTCCTGGCGGATCGAATGCTGGCCCATGAAGCGCTCGACATCGCGCGGATTCCGGAGCAGTACCCAGCTCGAGGTCGCCTCGAGCGCCACCTCGGGAGTGAACCCCGCGAGCCGCTCGAGCGCGAGGTCGAGCGCGCTGAGTCCCTCCAGGTCGCTGTCGGTCGCGGAAGGATCTCCCGTTTGCGGAATGCGCGGCTCGCCGAGACCGGCCATCTCGTTCAGGGCCGGCCCCTCCCCGGTCAAGCTCTGGAACTCGAGCCCGGCCAGTCCGGAGCCAGCCAGGCTGGGTCCACCTGCGGTGCGGCGCAGCAGATCCTCGAACGAGGCCTCCGCGCCCGCCCCCTCTCCCTGGTTCGCCGTCCCTGGACCCTCGACCAGGATCGGCTCGCGGGCCTCCACCGCGGTGGTCATTCCCTCCCCCTCGGCGGCCGGCGGGAGGACAGAACCGGAGACGGTGATCGCGTCGATCCCTAGCCCGGTGTCGCCGCCCGGCTCGTACGGGGTGATCCAGACCAGCTCGTTCATGGCGAACGGAGGCTCGACCTCCGCCCGGGTTGCCTGGGAGAGGGGCCAGAATCCGAACAAGGAGCCGTGCAGGACGCCGGCGAACAGCAGCGACCAGGACATCCGAATGTGCCAGTGGTCCGTGATCGGATCATCGAACCGCGACGGGGCAGCGCGCCCCGGGGCCCCTTCTCCTTCCTCGATCGCCATCGACCCGCCTCCCGCTGGCTTGCGGTATCTTCCAGTGGCGCGCTACTGATAGCATGGCGCAGACCACTCTACCGCGACCCCGGATCAAACTTAGACTAGGGACAGAGTACCCGAACCCACAACCTCTCGTCCCCCTTGACCCGTCGAATCCTCCCTCTGGCGGCGATCGCCTCGATCCTGGCGCTGGTGGCCGGCTTGTATGCAAACCGGCCCTTGCAGTCCGAACGTCCCGTACCGGAACCGCCGCGGCGCCAGGCCACGCCCCCGCCCGACACGGGCAGCTCGGCGGAGCCGTGCGCCTTCCCCCTGCGCTGGCACGTCGCCCGGCTGGACAGCCAGTTCGGCCTGAGCCGCGGGGAAGCGATCGTGGCCGTGGAGGATGCGGCCTCGCTCTGGAACGACGCGACCGGCCGCTCGCTCTTCCTGCAAGACGAGGCCGAGGGTTTGCCGATCGCGTTCGTGTACGACGGACGCCAGGCTGCGGCCCAGGAGCGTATGCGCCAGCGCGCACAGTTCGAGGAGCGTGCCCGCCGCATCGACGTGGAGCGTGCGGAGCTGGAGGCGATGAGAGAGCGGCAGGCCGCGGCGCGCGCGGATTACGAGCGGCGGCTCACCGCGTTCAACGAGTGGTCGGAGCGCCACAACGAAGCGGTACATCAATGGAACCGCGATGGCGACGTGCCCGAGGAGATCCTGCGCGAGCTGCGCGCGAACGACGAGCGGCTCCGCATCGAGGAGCGCCAGCTCACCGAGGAGAGGCGCGAGATGGAGGCGGAGGGGCAGGCGCTGGCGGCGGAGATCGAGCGGTTGGGGCGGATGGTAGACGAGCAGGACTCCATGGGCGCCGCCCTCGGCCGCGTGTTCGGATCCGGATCGGTGCTGGCCGGGCGCTACGTGGAGGCCCGCACGCGGGACGGACGCATGATCGAGGGCGCCAGAGAGATCCACGTCCTCCAGTTCGATGACAGCGACCACCTCAGGCTCGTGATAGCGCACGAGCTCGGGCACTCGATGGGATTGAGACACACCGACAACAGTGTGGCGGTGATGAGGGCCGAGCACGAGCTGGCCGGCGCCACGGCGACCCCGGCTGTGGCATCCGGCGACGTCGCGCTCCTCAGGGCACGCTGCCCGGAGCTCTAGCGTTCGGAGCTCTACCGCGCCTCGAGCCGATCCGGTACGCCGACTCGGTGCATCGGATCAGGATGCAGCGGTGGCGACCGTCCGATTGGAGCCGAAACGCCTGCTCTTGCGGTGGGCCAGGATCAGGCTGGTCAGGGCGCGCACGTTGTCCTCGGTCTCGTTGGCACGCTTGGTGAAGGCGTTGTAGGCCACCACCGCGGGCAGCGCGACCGCGATGCCGAGCGCGGTCGCGATCAGTGCTTCCGCGATCCCGGGGAGGAGGACGGAGCCCATCGCGGCGCCCGAGCTGACGCTCAGCTCCTGGAACGCCTTGACCACGCCGAGCACCGTGCCGAGCAGGCCGAGGAAGGGCGCGTTGTTGCCGACCGTGCCGAGGAAGGCGAGCCCCTGCTCGAGCTCGATCCGCTGCTCGCGCAGCGCCGTCTCCATCGCCTCGGACATCGACTCGGGGCCATCCTCGAACCACTCCATGGTGCGCAGGATCGCGACCGCCTCCGGCCCGGCCGTGCTCTCGAGCAGCGTGCTGACCGAGCCCAGGTCGTCGGAGCGGAGCGCATCCTGGAGATCGCGCGTGAGCCGCACGACCGGGAGGCGGCGGCGGCGGAAGAAGATCGCTCGCTCGACGATGGTGGCCACGGAGACCAGGGATAGCACCAGCAGCCCCCAAAGCACCCAGATAGGCCCGATCGCGGCCATCTGCATCAGACGGTCGATCACGGAACTCCC
>Ga0310123_10001277_pt1 | contig 21171 bp, 15 predicted proteins | sample CB6_AW_1057_MG_FD_203505 | JGI IMG/M metagenome (GOLD analysis project Ga0310123, IMG submission 203505) | Marine microbial communities from Western Arctic Ocean, Canada - CB6_AW_1057 | ecosystem: Environmental > Aquatic > Marine > Oceanic | place: Canada: Western Arctic Ocean | collected... | reverse complement strand
CAGGACGGTGGGCGCGGCCGGTCGCTGAAGTTCCGGAAATTCAGGTGACTTTCGACCATTACTTTACATCTTTGTTCTCTAAACCAAGAAACCGTAGTCTGCTAGTTGTCCTGCTAGTGGTGTTGATTGGAGTTTTGGTGTGTCGGACTCGAAAGAAGAAGTTGCTGTCAGATATCTATTCACACAATGTTGAACTCGAATGAGATCTTCGGCTGCGGAATGTGCACCAAAAACAACTCCGCTTTGTAGGTTTTCCGTTTTTTCGTTAACTCTTCACTTTTCCCGTTGCATCAGCCAACCAATCTCAGTATTCTCCCGACTGCAATTCTCTCTCCTCTTAGTCTTCGATATCCCTTCCCTTCAACTCTGTTCGCCGTAATGTAATTCGGGGGATGTGTGAAGACCCCATCACTCTGGACCTGATCAATTAGATCGTACGATGTGATACGGAGCCCTCTGATGTCGGGGACAATCCGTTTTTCTGTTATGATGGCCACTGGGTTGGTGCTAATTGCCCACATCGGCGTTGCTCAAGAATTTCGGGTCTATACACGGGTGTCCGACGTGGGTGCCGAGGTTTACAGTAAGACGCAAAAGCGTGCCGCTCCACCGATCGTTGCCCGCAGTCTATCGCTGTTTCGTGCTGGCAAAGCGTACGACTATTTGGGTTCTGTGGGCGAAGTCATTATTTTCGAGCCGATTCGTCGCCGTTTTACGATTATGAACGGTACAACGAGGATGATCAGTACTTTGACCTTCGATGAAATTGAACAGTACATCGAACGTGCCGGATCCCAAATGAAGACGTATATTGTCGCGCTAGAGAAGAAAGGTGACACCACATCGTTGAAGTCAATTCAGTCGCTTCGCTTCCAATTGGATCCGATATTCAACGCTGACTACGATCCCGCGCTCGATCAGTTAACTTTGAACAGCACGCATTTCCGCTATGTTGCTGGATGTGTCACGGCTGAATCAACGAAGTCCGTTGACCACGAGCTGTTCGATGAAGCTGTTCGGATTTACTTGAATTATGCTGACTGGACGGCCCGACTAAATTATGTTCTCAATCCGCAGGCATTGGCTCCGGCACCTCGGTTGGCACTGAATGATGTTCTGCGGCAGGGAAAAAGACTTCCCATCCAAGTCGATTTGCAGGTTGATCTTGAGCAATCTCTGCATTTGCGGGCCGAACACAAGATTCACTGGAACTTAGATCGAAAAGACCGCGGCGACATCCGCCATTGGGAAATGATGCTCGACGACAAGACCATGTATCGTGTTCCAATCCGCGAATATCAACGGGCGCTCTTGGTCAGTCAACTCAACAGGCGTCGCTAGTCATCGCGACTCCGGCAAATCATCCTCATTGATTTCCGGTGCGAGCAGCAGAAAAAACGCAGACTTAAAGCCCGTAGCTGGATTAGCTATACTTTCAACGGTTCGACTGGAACTAGATGAATGATTTATGGCTGGATGACAGTTTCGCAGGCCGCTGCGGCTCGGTGTTAATCGTTTTTGTCGCGATACGGCGTGCAGTTGTGTTTGGAGCCATGATTTGTCCAAAAGTGAACGCCCTGCATCATCGTCATCCGAGGACTCCAAAAGAATCACTCCGCCTCGAACGAAATTGACGTGGCGAAAAAAGGCACTGTTTTCCTTGGTGCCCGTGGCTCTGCTGGTGACGACCATGGAGGTTCTCCTGCGAGTCTTTGATTATCGCAGTCCGACTAACGATCCCTACGAGAGTTTCGTCCTGCATCGACCGCTGTTTGAACAGCATGGGTCTACTCTCTCGACGCGTCGCACGCGAATGAGGTATTTTCACTATCAGACGTTTTCTATTTCCAAACCGTGGGGTGTAAAACGTTTTTTTTTCTTTGGCGGCTCTACCACATTCGGTTTTTCTCTGAAATCGCCAAAGCACCAATCCTATTGCTACGTACTGGCTCACGAATTGGAACGAGATTGGCAAAAAAAAATCGAAGTCGTCAACTGCGGCGGAATTCAATATGCCAGTTATCGTTTGGTTGGGCTCGTCGAGGAATGTCTTGAGTTTTCTCCCGATTTGATGGTCGTGATGTGCGGCCATAACGAGTTTCTTGAGCCCCGTCACTACGCGGATTTGATCAACAGCGGTATCGTGATGCGTCTGTGGCGTGGGCTCCGTTTGGCCCATCTGCTAAACGAAGCAAGCGAACGAATGTTATCGGGCCGGTACGCGGGCGTCATTGATGCTCAGCAGAAAGAGAAAGAGATGGTCTTGGCCGCTGATTATGTGGATGAACGCTACATTGTGAGGGATGACAACGAGTATCAGCGCACCTTGGAGCATTACTCACGTAACTTGAACCGTATCGTGGATTTGTGCCGCGCCCACCACACGCCGTTAGTGCTTTGCACCAGCGCGTCCAATCTCCGCGATTGGGAGCCGTTTATCACGGAGCCGGGAGTGGGTGTTTCTCGTAAGGGGTTGGAACGCCTGCTGGACGAGGTATCGGAACTATTCGACGATCAGCGTTACGAGGACGCATTGGCGATTGCCAAAACAAAAGTGTTAAGTCGTTCTCCGCGAGCCGCCGCTTTCCATTACGTGTCCGCCAAGTGTTTAGACGCGTTGGGCCGAAAGGTAGAGGCCAAACAAAGCTATATTCGGGCAAGAAACACTGACGGGTTCCCGCATCGCACATTGACATCATTCAATGAATGTGTTCGGCGAATCGCTGCCGAGCGGGATATCCGTTTGTTGGATGTCGAGGCACTGTTCATGGCCAACTCTCTGGATGGCATTCCGGGAAACAACCTGTTTTTAGACCAATGTCATCCTAACGCTGAGGGGCATCAATTGATTGCATCGGAGCTAAAGGCAATCGTGTTGAAGATGGGTTTGTGATTTAACTTCCCGCTTCATGCGCCGATGACTGCTCTTTTCCTGATTGACGGATCGTTACGCGGTGATGGGATTACACCAAGTAGCGGGGACCTTGTTTGATATCAACGTCGCCGTGCTGAAGTGAGCTGATCAAACCTTCGATGTCGAGGAGCTGGAGGATTTAAATTAACGAATCGGTTCCTCACATGAAGAACGGACCGACATTCGCTATGTCGTCGCACGGGGCTGGGTGGACGAAATCGTAAGCCGGCTCATTGTCGATGCACTTTCCGACATGAAGGAAAACAGGACAATTCATTAATGCCAGATCAATCAATTTCAGGATGTGGGTTTTTGCGTCTTAGATGCCTACGTTATCTTTGCCTTTTGAATCAACGTGGTTTGTCCTGGTTGGCTGATGAAGCGTCTGTCGTTTGTCGCGACGCACCGTCGGGCGGTATTGTGTCAACTGACTTGACTTCAACATCGGAATGGATGTCGGCCTGTTTTTCCTGTGGACTGCCGAATGCCGCCGGCCGAGCTAAGCGGTCTTTCGAGAATTCTTTCAGTTCAGTATTGAATATCTGAATTAACGCATGCAGGCAACAGGCGACGATCGGACCAATAAAGACTCCCCAAAGTCCCATAACCTGTAAACCTCCCAATACGCTGACGAATGCCAGCAGTGGGTGAAGCTTGGCGTCGCTTTGCAAGATGTAAGTGCGAATTATGTTGTCCATCATGCCGATGACCACCGCGCCGAACAGCGTCAGGACAAAGGCTGAGCCCCAATGACCCTGATAAACTAGCCAGAACGCACACGGAGCCCAGACCAACCATGTCCCAGATAACGGAATTAATGACGCGAATGTACTGATGACGAAGAAGAAGAAAAAATTGCGCAAAAAATCAGATTCTACGTGCCAGCCGACGGAATACAGAGCCATTGACGTTGCGAGTCCTTGTCCAATAGCCGCTAAGAACGTCGCTAGCACAACTGCTCGGACGACTTTGTCGAATTGCTGGAGTAATTCGCGCTGATAGCCGCTGTGGACGGGAATCAGTTCCTCTGCCGCAGACAAGAGTGCCGGGCCATCAGCCAGAAAGTAATACAGTGCAATCGTGAACATCAACAGGGCAACAAGGTGGGAAACAGCCGCACCCAATATTCCGAACGTTTTATCCAGCGTCTTTCCCGCGATGCCCAGACTTTGTCGTGCCGTCGTACCCAAACTGCGTTCTGCCACGGTTTTCAGTTGCTCGCGAACATTCTCCAACAATTGGGCGAACTGATTGACAGCTTGTTTTTGATCGAAATCTTTCGGAAGAAAACCCTCAAAATGCAGCAGGAACACTTCGACGTTGTGCAATAGTTCTTGCGTTTCGAGTTGTTGTTGCATCTTGGTGACGGCTTGAGATAAGCGACCGCTTTCGATCGTTTCCTGCGTCAGTAAGTAAAGTTGCACTGAACCAATAAAGATGCCAAACAGCAATGGGACCAGAAACATGGCCAGCACCGTAGCCGTCGTCAATCCAGCAGACACCCGCGCGCGATTGTTGGTGCGGCACAGGAAATACCGGTGAATTGGTTGGCACAGGACCGTGACCACGCCCGCAAGAAATAACGGTAGCAGGAATGGCGCAATCACCCGGAAGAACGTGATTCCGAGAAAAACGATTAAGGACGACAGAATCGTCAGCGAAATCAGTCGCGCCATGGATGAGCGGCCTTAATCAGGGGCTCAGAGATGTCATTTTTTGCGAGTCATGTACTACTGACTGCTCGTGTGCGTCATGTGGCATACCGATAACCGAAAATCGAGGGGTTCGGTCCTCTTTCAGAGCCAGCTCATCCAGTTGTGATTCGATCAACGCCAATCGCTGGGCAATTTGGTCACGGCGGCTAGACCATTTTTCTTGCCAAGCCAAGAAAAGGTTGTCTACATTTTGTTCCTTCTGACGGGTCTGTTCCAAACAGACATGAATTTGAACTAGCGATTTTCCCAAACGTGATCTAACTGACTCAATCTGTCCATGGTCCTTGATTTCAGAAAGGGACATGCGTTGCTCCCAATTGGTGCTAGCTTCCAAGAAGAATCGCTGAACAACGAGCGTGCGAAAACCTCGCTCATCTGCTGATCTTCAAATATCCATTTTTGAGTGAAGTCGGCTCGATGTCGAAAACGCAGGCTCGCGAAGGCAATTACAAGATTAGTAAAACGGATAAAATGTTGAATTCGCATAGAATAAATCGCCATTACTCGATCTATATCTTAAGAAATTTACGTTGACTTCTGCGCTTAAAGGGAACTCGATGAATTGCTAATCTGCAAAACATTAACGAGCCGGACCATCGAAAGAAATGGTTGACGTTGTATCGGATGCGCATGTGCCAACAATGGTCCAATGACGGTCGTTAGTTTGTACGATCCAATTTTGGGAAATGTCCAATTGTTCGAGAATTTCCCTAACTTCGTCGACTGTCAAAGCAGCATGTAGCGAGTCGCGAAACATTTGTTGCTGATGGTCGTTAGCGTCCTGGGCGTAGGTGTACACCAATTCGTTCAGCGTCCCTAAGTCGTTGGGACGCAACAGGTCACGAACGAACAGGCAGCCGTTCGGGCACACGACTCGAATCATTTCGGCAAGAACCTGTTTTGGATCGGCAATGTGGTGCACTATGCTGTTCGACATGACGACATCAAACTGGCCATCTTGATAGGGTAGGTTCTTAGCATCGACTTGCTGAAGATGAATTTCATCGCTCAAACTAGCGGCCACAACATTTTCCCTGGCGACTTTCAACATATTCTGAGCCAAATCGATCGCCGTGACTCGACAACGAATCTGTCGTTGAAACAATTCGATGGGGATCAGGGCCGTTCCCGTTCCGACGTCTAGGACGTTTGACGGCATGCCGCAATCGGTTAGCTTTCGATCGATTTTAACAGATTCGCAAAATAGCAAAAGATTATCAACAAACGCCCGATTGACTTCGCTGTGGTCCATTGAGTTGTAGTCTATGGCCTCTAGAAGCGAATCCATCACTTCGGGTTCCAAGGTGCGCGGGATCATGACGATTTTGGAAATATTGTTGATTGTAATGAGATGAGACGGGATCGGTTCGTCATGAAAAAAGCCCTGACTGATGGTCAGGGCTTTCGAAGTAAGTCTGTCTTGATTGGTGATAGTTTTGCTATTAGCCAGATTCAGGGGTCTGGTCAGAAGAATTACCTTTGGATGTTGATCCGACAGCGGCTAACTCTTCCTCCGAGCTATTTGAGGAGCCTTGGAATTCCAGCCGTTTATCGTCGCCGACATTCTCGACACTAACTGTGATTCGATTCTTGTCTTCGAAGGCGCCTCGCAGCAATTCTTCTGACAACGGATCCTCGATGTACCGTTCTACGGACCGCCGTAGCGGTCGTGCGCCGTAGTCAAGACCGCCATTATCGTTGCCCTTGCTGATGATGAAATCCTTTGTCTCATCAGTCAGCACCAAAGTCAGACCACGTTCATTTAGACGTTCGCGTACTTTAGCCAGTTCGATTTCAACGATTCGCTTCAGGTTGTCTTCCGTGAGTTTGTGGAAGACGACTACTTCGTCCAGTCGACCTAGAAATTCCGGCTTAAATTCTCGCTCGATTTCCTCCATCAGGTTCTTTTTCATTGTTTCGTAGTCGGTAACAGAGTTGCGCTTGCCAAAGCCAAATCCGCTTCCGTGGGCGATCGTCTGGGCACCGATGTTCGTCGTCATGATCAGGATCACGTTTTTAAAGTCGACTTTCCGGCCAAAGCTGTCGGTTAGGTGACCTTCTTCCATGATTTGCAGCAGCATATTGAATACATCCGGATGCGACTTTTCAATTTCGTCCAACAGGACGACCGCGTATGGACGTCGGCGAATCTTCTCGGTCAACTGGCCGCCCTCCTCGTAACCAACGTAACCTGGCGGAGCACCGATCAAACGGCTGACATTGTGTTTCTCCATGTATTCGCTCATGTCGATTTGGATCAGTGCATCGTCGTCACCAAACATAAATTCGGCCAATGACTTTGCCAAGAGCGTTTTACCGACTCCGGTCGGGCCGGAGAATAAAAACACTCCAGTTGGCCGTTGGGGATCCTTCAAACCGCTGCGGCTGCGTCGCACTGCTTTGGACACCTGTTGGATCGCTTCATTCTGACTAATGACTCGTTTGTGCAGGTCTTCCTCCATTTGCAATAGGCGCACTGCGTCTTCACTGGATAGCCGCATCAGGGGGATGCCAGTCATCTTTGCCACGACTTCCGCAATGACTTCGGCATCGACGACTTCATCACTTACTTTCGATTTTTCTCGCCATTCGTGTGTGAGCTGCTCCTTCTTCTTTTTCAGTTTGTCAGCCTGGTCGCGTAAGTTGGCCGCCTTTTCGAAGTCCTGATTGGCGACTGCTTCTTCCTTCTGTTGATTCAGTCGCTCGGAATCGTCTTCCAGTTCCTTTAGATCCGGAGGCCGTACCATTGACTTCAGACGGATACGGGCGCCCGATTCGTCGATGACGTCGATGGCCTTGTCCGGTAAGCAACGGCCCGTGATATACCGCGACGATAGTTCAACAGCTTTCTCCAGTGCGTCATCGGTGATCTGGACTTTGTGGTGTTCCTCGTATCGAGCTCTCAATCCACGCAGGATGGCTTGAGTTTCCGCCGGGCTAGGCGGCTCGACCATGACCGTCTGGAAGCGGCGTTCCAGAGCGCCGTCTTTTTCAATGTATTTGCGGTATTCGTCCAGAGTGGTGGCGCCAATACACTGCAACTCACCGCGACTAAGTGCCGGCTTTAACACGTTCGAGGCATCAATCGCACCTTCAGCACCACCGGCACCGACGAGCGTATGCAATTCATCGATGAACAGAATCGTGTTCTTGGCGCGGCGAACTTCGTTCATAACTGCTTTAATGCGTTCTTCAAATTGGCCACGGTATTTCGTGCCGGCGACCATCATGGCCAGGTCCAATACAACAATCCTTCTCTCACGCAGCAATTCTGGAACGTTGCCCTCAATCACCATTTGAGCGAACCCTTCAACAATCGCCGTCTTGCCAACACCCGCTTCACCCAACAGGACTGGGTTGTTTTTTTGCCGGCGAGACAGAATCTGAGTGACGCGTTCGATTTCGTCTTCACGGCCGATTACCGGATCGAGCTTGTTTTGACGGGCGAGTTCCGTCAGGTCGCGGCCAAAACTATCCAGTGCTGGCGTCTTGCTCTTACCAGATTTCGACGGCGCTTCGCTAGCGCGCTCACCCGATTCCTCACCTTCTAGGCCGTGACCCAGAAGATTTAGCACTTCTTCCCGAACATCTTCCAGCTTCAGTCCCAGATTCATCAAGACTTGAGCGGCCACGCCCTCCTGTTCGCGCAACAGGCCCAGCAACAGATGTTCGGTGCCAACATAATTATGATTTAGGTTACGGGCTTCCTCCATTGCATACTCGATCACCTTTTTTGCCCGTGGAGTTTGCGGTAGCTTGCCCATTGTGACCATGTCGGGGCCCGACTGAACTATCTTCTCAACCTCCAGACGGATCTTTCTCAAGTCGACGTCCAGGTTCTTCAAAACGTTGGCGGCGACGCCCGAACCTTCTTTGACGAGCCCTAGCAATACATGCTCGGTGCCGATGTACTCGTGGTTGAAGCGTTGAGCCTCTTGATTGGCTAACTGCATCACTTTCCGGGCCCGGTCGGTGAATCGCTCGTACATCCAAGTTTCTCCCTATAATTCCATTTTTCCGACTGACGTTTGCGGTCGTGACAAGTCGTCGCGTCAAGAACCGACTGAAAAGTTGTCTAACGCTCTATTGATTCGGCTCGGTTCGAGGTTGATATCTGTGATTTACAACAATACATCGCACCCAGAACAGTGATGGAATTTTTCAATGATGCATCCGAACTCGACCTTTGGACCTTAGCGCTTTCACCGGTTGCATTGAAGTGCCGGGTTGGCCAAGATCGGGTTACGACAATCTCCCGCCAGTGAAAAGGTGCACCACGGTTCAACTGCTCAATGACTTATCACCATCCGGTTCAGGACAGTCGACGAAATCCGATTCATTCGTGATAATCGGAATAGTTGACATATTCTCACGGAACAATACTTCAAATTTTAGTGAGCGGTCGTGAGTGTGGCAAGATAACCCGACCCGGGCAAGGCTGTAAGCATATTTGTGTATTGGAATCTCGCAATACTCTAATTTCCGAAGGGGACACTCAGGAGCACAATTCTTGCGAGGGATCGATCAGCAATTTGACAGATCTCTGACAAAACTGAATCCTTCTCACGCAAACGTTGATCAGACTGTTGGCAATCGAATGAATGAACAATTTTTCACAGAAGGTGCGAAACGAGCGCTTCGAATGGCGTGCGAACTTGCGAATGATCATTTGGCCAGTGAAGTCGAGCCGTTACATCTTCTTTGGGCACTGACTTTGGAAGAGTCACAGGCGGCCGAAATCCTGGCCCAAAAAGGGATTTCTTGCAGCTCGTTACAAATATTGCGTCCTTTGGACAGCGATTCGGCGTCGACGGCATTACCTGATGTATCGCGACCGAGCGGTACTGTGCTAGCTTCTGATGAGCTGATTGGACGCAAGCCAGCACAATTCAGTGACGCATTGGAAGACGTGCTTCTTCAAGCCGGCCAGCAAACCACTTTGGATGGTCGCTATTCAGAACTCAGTACGGAACATCTGCTGTGGGGCCTGGCTGCGGTTGACTCAGCCGCAGCCGACACCTTACAGCAGCATGGATTGGGGACCGACGTCCTCGGCGATCAAGAATCGACATTCCGCAACGGACCACTCGAAGTTGATTTCACGATCAATTGGAACAAACAAACGGGAACAAATCAGACGGATTGTTTTCGCATAATCGATGCAGCCGCAAATCGAGCCCGTGAAGGATTGCGAGTTCTTGAAGATTTTTCACGATTTGCTGTTGATGATGCGCACCTGACTGATGTGTTAAAGAATTGTCGGCATATGTTGACCGATATCCTGAAACCACTTGGTGCCACGGCGCTGTTGAAGGCGCGAGATACGGAAGAAGACGTTGGCACTGAGATCAGCGTCCCTACGGAAACAACCAGGTCATCACTATCTGACGTCGTGCTCGCCAACTTTAAGCGGGTTCAGGAAGCCACGCGGACTTTGGAGGAATTTGTCAAATTCGTATCACCACATCCGGTCGATTGTTCAGATGGTAACGCAGCTTGGGCCGATAGGCTGAAACAATTGCGATATCAGCTCTACACATTGGAAAAAGGTCTGTTGTCGACACTCGTGAATCGGAGACAATTTGAGGGTCGCAACCTGTATCTGCTGGTAACGGAATCGTTGTGTCGTCAAGATTTCGAACAGGTGGTCTGCGAGTCTTTGGCAGCTGGAGTCGGAGTGATCCAATTGCGCGAAAAATCATTGTCGGATCGGAGGTTGATCGATCGAGCCAAGCGAGTGCGCCAGTGGACTCGCGAGGGAGGTGCGCTTTATATCATGAACGACCGTCCCGACTTGGCCGTGTTAACGGAAGCCGATGGCGTCCACATCGGTCAGGATGAGCTCACCGTGCGCCAAGTCCGACGAATTGTGGGGCCCAATGGTCTGATCGGTATTTCGACACACACGATCGAACAGGCACGGAAGGCGGTGTTGGACGGAGCCGACTACATCGGTGTTGGACCAGTTTTTCCATCGATGACAAAAGAAATCGGCGAGCGGGTGGATAGAGATTTTGTGCGACAAGTGGCTGCTGAAATCGCTCTGCCTTGGTTCGCGATTGGCGGCATCGATACCGCTAATGTTGATCAGGTCCACTCCGTCGGCGCTACCCACGTGGCTGTTTGCAGTGTTATTTGCAACGCCGAGCACCCCGGCCAGATCGCCCGCAGTTTGCTCAATCACTTGTTACACGGACGACAGTTCGGCTGCTGACGTTAGGCTGAATTGATGCCGGCTAATGTGACGCCCCGTAGAATAAACGGGCAGACGGCCAGTGACAGGTCTATGCCTGCGACCAATCCGTATACGGTCACGCAACCATCTCGTGCAGTAAGATGGCCGTGCTATGCGCCGAATTTTTCGAAACGTCCTGAGTGTGCGAGGGCGAACGACATCAGGTATTTGGACTTGAACTGACCCAACCCACCATTCAGACATTGGTTTTCGCCGAAACTGCTGCACTGATCCGGCCGGCACGAGTCAGCTACCAACAGCACGGGCACGGGATGCCAACTGTGAGAACGCAGCTTACTAGGCGTGCTGTGATCGCCGGTGACGATCAATACGTCGGGTTTTAACGAGGTGATTCGCGGCATCACTGCATCGATTTCTTCTATCCGAGCCACTTTCGCTTCGAAGTCGCCGTCTTCGCCTGTTGCATCGGTGTACTTGAAGTGGATGAAAAAGAAATCATAGTCGTTCCACACTTCTTCCAGCTGGCCAATCTGATCGTCCATTGTTGAGCCAGCATCCAGCACGTGCATCCCGACAAGCCGAGCCAATCCTCGATACATGGGATACACTGCGATTGCTGCAGCACGTAAGCCATAAAGATCACCGCAGGTCGGAATCTCAGGTCGTTTGGCTATTCCTCGCATCATCAGCAGATTCGCAGGATGATCGACCTTTAGCAGTTCGGCCGCCTGTTTTAGGAACTGTTTGCAGATGTTTGCAGTGGGGTTCGAATCTTTATCGCGTGCAATCGGATCGAGTGGTGGGACGCCAGTTTGTTGTGGATCGGTGTCATCGACTTCTCCACGCAGTCCTTCAGCGCGGAATACGATGACCAAGCGGTGCTCACGCACCGGACGAACGAACACTTCGACGTCGGGGATTTCGATCGAATCCAGCTTCTCGCACAATTTCGCTCCGATCTCGCTGGCGATCCGACCGGCTCGGCGATCAGTAATGTTGCCGTTCTCGTCAACTGTGCAAAAATTTCCGCGAATGGCGACATCTTGCGGTCCAAGTTCAAAGTCGATGCCTAGTGCCTCCAGCACACCCCGGCCGATGTTGTACTTCAATGGATCATAACCGAATAAACCTAAATGGCCTGGCCCGCTGCCGGGCGTGATACCTGGCAGCACCGGAACGCTCAGGCCTAGCGTACCCGTGAATGTCAATGCGTCCAGGTTTGGTGTATGTGCGGATTCCAGTTCAGTCTTTCCGCCCGGCTCGAGCGGCAAGCCACCCAATCCATCGGCGACAAACAGGACGATCTTCGAATCGTTCTTGCGAAATAGTTTGCGCGTTAATACATGAAGATCAGACATCAGAGAAATCACAATCTGGCATAAATCGGTGGTGCCGGTTTACACTGCACTAAAGGCGTCGGAAATCACACGCTGCAATTGTTCAAAAGAGGTATCCTTCTTTCAAGTATACACAACACAATCATCGTTTTTTGGGTCTAGAAAACGGTACTATGAACGTCTCAACTCAGCTTCGAAAATCGCAAGTGTTCTTTCGGCCATCAGTTTTTTTCCGAAAAGCTTGCGGACGTTTGCATGGCCCGCTTCTGCCAGAGCGGTCCGGTGCTGCGGTGCATCCATCAATGTTTCCAGTACATCCGCCAATTCGTCGGCGTTGCCTGGTTCGACCAGAAGTCCACCACCCGTGGCTTTGATTAATTCTGGAAACGCACCATGACTTGGCTGAACGACTGGGACTCCATTCGCCATCGCTTCCAGCACATATAAGCCTTTCGGTTCCTGATAGACGGTCGGGACCGACAGAACATCCAATGAATTCAAGAAGGAAATTTTTTCGCTGTGGCTGGCCGGGCTGCCGATGTGTTGGAAGGCCGAACCCAAATGTTTCGCCTCCTTCTGGACCTGCGTAAAGTATTGGCGATCACGTATGCCCAAATAACCTCCAACTTTCAAAAGCGTGTTTGGGCGCCTGTTGTGCAGAATACGAAAAGCCAGAATCAGGTGGTGCAGTCCTTTTTCGGGGCAAATGCGTGCAAAGTATCCGATGGTGAACCGATTGTTTTTTCGGAAAGTTGGTTGACCAACGTGGCCGTCCAGTTCGATTCCCAGTGGGAGCAGGTGGAATTTCTCGGACGGCAGCTGTAAATACTGAGACATCAAATTGTGGTAGTAGCGGGTGTGAACTAGAAAGCCATCGAATTGTTGGGCTCGCTCGCTAATCGTTTCAATTGCGCGGCTGCGGAATGGTTCAGTCATTGACTCCAGAAAAATGTCGTCACCTTGCAGAGTGCACAATATCTTGCCATCATAATTTTCTTTTAGCAACCGCAATGCTCCTACCAAGAGCACGTTGCTGAAACAGACAATATCGGGCCTTAATTGATTACTTAGTAATTCGACAAGCTCCTGAACCTTGTACTTATGCGGCCCTGATTCGCCTTCGAGCATCGACAAAGTCATGCCGCCCAAGAGGTGTGCATTGTTGCTGAGTCCGAATCGCGACGCTAGATCAATTACCCATGGATGATCCAACCACCGAGTGAAGCTGCGGGGGACTGAACGCCATAGACGTGAATGATACTCCAGGTAAACATTAATCCCGCCGAAATAGACTTGTGGTAAGCTGACGTTTTGTTCATCAACTCGGATTGGTGTGTATACGGGAATCAGACTAATTTCAGCGCCTTGTTCACGAAGTGCACGCGCCCAAGTGTTGTCGTGCATGCACGACCCACAAAACATTCCGGCGCCGCCCGCCGTGATGATGGCAATGTGCATCGCCGTGCCATACCAATCTGTGACCAGTCTTAACTCGAAACCTCTAACTCTTAGACGACGATTCTCACCACTCAAGTTTTTAAATAGATGGTAACAAATCGTTTTAACAAACTTTCTGTTCCCGTTGTGTCTTGAACTGTTCTGCAGAAATCGTCCGGTGGCATTTGAGCAAGTCGTTCAATGTATTCTGGATATGTTCTGACGCGCTGAATCAAATCGTTTTGATTCAGTTCAGGATGGAATTGCGTGCAGTAAATTGGGCGGCCATCGAACCGATAGGCCTGGTTGTCGACTAATTCCGTAAAAGCCAGTAGCGTCGTGTCTGGAGGCAGTTCGAGCACTCGATCCTCATGACCCATTTGACCGAAAAACGAGTTTCCCATCGGGCCAAAGACCGGGTCACAACGGCCAGCATCCGTCAGAAATAATCGATGTGTGCCGACTTCAGCGCGTTTTAAGTCATTGACTACATGGCCTCCCATCGCACGGGCCATGGCCTGAAACCCCCAGCACGAGGCAAACGTTGGGATGCCGGAACGGTGGATTTCCCGCAGCAGCTCTAAAGCTCGATTTAGCCACTCCGCATCGCTAGCGGCCGAATAATGACCGCTGCCACCTAGTAGAAACATGTCGGTTTCGTCAAAGATTTTCTCGGAAGGCTGATCCGACAATAGATTGAAGATTTTGATGCGGTCTGGCGTCGTTTCGAGGACTCGTACGAACGCTGCAATTTCGTTCTGATGCATTGGGTCGTCGGAATTGCGGACCTGCAAAAGCCGGTAGCGGATCTTGTTCAACATTTCTTCGGAGAACGGTGTGGATGGAACGTTGTATCGGCAGGTGACCGTGTGGACGGGAAAACGTTCATCAAGACTAGAGTGCTGGGACTCAATGTTCAACTGATTCTGAAGTCGAATTAATCGTGAGCAGTCACTCGACGAGCTGCTTCATACTGCTGGTACTGTTGTTGGTAATATTTAATCCCAGACCAGAAGACACAACTGGCCGACACGGCGCCGAACCGGGCAATGCTGTGATTGGGAACTCCGGGAGCGTTCCGAGTCGCATACTACAAAACGGCAATCGCCATGCAGGACCATCTTCAAAGATACGGTTTCGCCGGTGTCAATCTGTCGAGCCTTGTAGGCCACACCTATGTCGCCACGTCTAATTCCTTCCAAAGGCTCTTAATTTCCGATTTTCTGCGGCACGGTCAGGTCAGTGCTTGGCACCGTTTCGTCTGTCAATGGCGATAGTTTTTTGGAGAAGTTGCGGAAATTTTATGCGATCATTGTCATCACCCACAACTGGCGCAGCTCGTCAGCCAATTTGGGATGCTTCCCAGCAATCTGTCGTGCGAGAATTTCTCGATCAACTACTCACGGTCAGTTTGTGATTCCACTTTGCGGTCGCTGTCATCAATCACTATGACGCTTTCCGGAGGGCCCCCTGTCAAATTTTTAGTTTTGAATTTACTTTACATTTTCCGCAACGGCACAAAGTTGTGTAAATCGTCGTTGTGCAATTAAATTAATGATCCAATCAATGCTATAACGCTTGAGAAACGGACGATCAATGCATCTAGATTGTGTTTAGGTACAAGACTTCCCCAAATGGCAAATAGGGCCGAATTGGTGTTCGTATCAGAGCTTAGTTGGTTTTGGGCGTTTGGCACAATAAACTAGAGCATGTGAGGAAAAACATCTCCTAGTTGGCAGGGTCGGAGCGGTGCGACGGTCCTGAAGTTTCGCATTCGGTTGCTATGCCAAAAGATTTTCTCAAGGCTGCTCACGACTTCTATGACGTGGTCGTCATTGGCAGCGGTCTGGCCGGACTGACTTCGGCAAATGTTTTGGCCAGGGCCGGATACTCAGTACTGTTGCTCGAGCATCACTACCAGTTGGGCGGCATGGCGACGTGGTTCAAACGTCGCAATGGGCATATATTCGACATCTCGTTGCACGGATTTCCGATCGGCATGATTAAGAGCTGTCGAAAATATTGGACACAGGAAATCGCTGATTCGATCGTCCAGTTAAAAGGCATCCGATTTGAAAACCCGCAATTCTCACTGCGGACGACATTCGACCGAGATGATTTCACTCGGATCCTGATCGAGCAGTTCGGAATCGAGCCACGGGTGGTGACGGCCTTCTTTGACACCTCTCGACGGATGAATTTTTATGACGATCAAACGAAAACCATTGGGGAACTATTCGAGGAATTCTTTCCAGGCCGCGACGATGTTGTGCGGCTGCTGATGGAGCCGATCACCTATGCAAACGGATCTACTTTGGAAGACCCGGCCATCACTTACGGGATCGTCTTCTCGAATTTCATGAGCAAAGGCGTCTATACCTTTGAAGGCGGCACCGACAAGCTAGTTGGACAAATGAAAGCTGAAATGCAGAAGAATGGTGTCGACGCGCGCATTCGATGTCTTGTGGAAAAGATCGAAGTGACTCCGGATCGGAAGGTGCAAGGTGTTGTCGTCAATGGCCGTCACATTGGGTGTCGAGCGATTGTATCAAACGCTAATTTGAAGCTCACAATCTTCGATCTGGTCGGCGAAGAGAATTTCTGTCGAGATTTCATCGAAGAAGCTCGTGCGATCCGGTTGAATAACAGTAGTTGCCAGGTCTACATTGCCTTGAAACCGGGTGTTGGATTCGACGACGTCGGCGACCTGTTGTTCCATTCTGAACATACGGGGTTCGATATTGACGCAATGCTCAGTCGCAACGTAAGTAGTCGAACGTTTTCATTTTATTACCCCAGAACACGGCCCGGCAGCGATCGCCATGTCATCGTGTCATCGACAAACGCCAAGTATCAGGATTGGGCTGATTTGTCGGAAGAGGAATACCAAGAATCGAAACAGGACTTGATCGAAACAACGCTTGAATGTCTGGAGCGATACATTTCCGATATTCGTAAAAAGATTGATCACGTGGAAGCTTCAACTCCGCGCACATTCCAGCACTACACTCGGCATTGGCGAGGTGCTTCGTTCGGAACGAAGTTCGAAGGGCTGCAGGTGAGCAAAGAGATATCCAAACAAATCGAAGGATTGTTCCACGCCGGCTCGGTCGGCATTATTATGTCTGGCTGGCTGGGCGCTGTAAATTACGGAGTCATTGTCGCCAACGACGTTGACAAGCTCCTCACACCGGCCTCGGTAACTGTATAGCCGAAATGAGAAAAAAGGAGCTTCCATTGAACCGGGAAGAGATCGAGCAATGTATTCCGCATCGCGATCCATTTCTGTGGGTTGACGAAGTCATTGAACTTTCAGAAATTGGCATTCGCGTACGTAAGTTCCTTGATCCTGCACTTGGAGTGTTTGTCGGACATTATCCCAATTTTCCCGTGCTGCCAGGCGTTTTGCAATGTGAAGCGGCGTTTCAGGCAGGTGCGATTCTATTGTCGAAACTTGGTGTTATCGCGGCCGGCAAGATTCCTGTTGTGACTCGTCAGAACAACACAAAGTTCCGTCACATGGTTCGGCCGGGAGACACGTTAGACATTGAAGTTGTGCTGACCGAACAGCTGGCGAACGCCTACTTTCTTACCGGGAAAGTGTCGGTAGATGGAAAAACTTCGGCACGGCTCGAATTCGCCTGCACAACCACAGATGCCGCGACCCGGCGGAGTTGATCAAAACATCGGGTAAATGAATGGAGCGACCGCTGAACCAGTCAGCCAAACCAAACCGCTTACTAACAGAATCACAATAATAATCGGGGTCAGCCACCATTTCTTATTGTGGAGCAAGAAGTCCCAGAAATCGGCTATCAGCCCCGGTGTCGCTTCTTCAGCCTGACGTTCAAAATCGGCAACCGTTTCATCAGTTTGCGTCTTCAAGTCTTTGGTCATTGATTTGTCTTACGGTTCTAAAATTGTCGAAAATATCGACTCGGTCTGTTTTCTTGATGCCGTGCAACCCAGTAGCTGCTCGCAGACGAGTCAAATTGTCGCTGCATGGGATCGCGACCACATAGTCTCATGATACAGCCAATCGGAGTGAGTACCAAGTAGAAGACGACGGCCAGGATCACGTGTGATATAACGAAGCCGATTGGGAACACGGCTAGCATCCAGGTCACGTAGACGACTCGCATAAAATTCGGTACGCACCAGCCTAACAAACCAATTATGGATGCGACAACGACGATCGTGATTGACGCGGGCACTGAAGAGGTTTTCTGGTAAATCACAGCTGCCACAATCGCGAAGAATACGATCAATAGGACAGCAAACACTCGCAGCTCTTTTCGGCTGGGATGCCAATTAATCTCGACCATCGTCATGGCTACTGTCCTGTTTACACTTTAGTCCAATTGAAACTCTGCCAGATACTTGTCAGTTTCATGTTCTTGAGCGTTCGGTTGTTCTTGTTTTATAAGCACAAGTCGCTCCAAGACGAGGGCATCCATGTTGGTGGCCATAAAGCATCGATGAGCGTGCTCGGGCGTGCACACGATTGGCTCCCCTCGTACGTTGAAACTAGTATTGATCATCACAGGCGAACCGGTTTTTTCTTCAAATTTCTTCAACAGCTTGTAGTACCGACCGTGTCGATGCGAATCGACGGTTTGCAGTCGAGCCGAATAATCAACGTGCGTAATCGCCGGCACTTCAGATCGAGTCACCTTGAGTTTAGCAATACCTTTTTGAACTGCATCTTCTCCGTTCAGTTTAGACCGTTTTTCTTTCCGGATGGCGGCGACCAACAACATATAGGGACTGGATTGATGCGGGGGAGTTTCGAAGTACTCATCTACGCGTTCTTCTAGGACCGATGGCGCAAACGGGCGAAACGATTCACGGAACTTAATTTTTAGATTCATGACTGACTGCATTTGACGGCTGCGGGCATCACCCAGGATACTGCGGCTTCCCAAAGCTCTCGGTCCGAACTCCATGCGGCCTTGCATCCAACCAACGACTTTCTCGTTCGCAATCAAACTAGACACGTAATCGCAGAGTTCGTCATCGTCATCGAATTGGTGATACTTAGCGCCTGTCTGGTCTAGAAACTGTCGAATATCGTCTTCTGAAAAACGTGGTCCCAAATTCGATCCCAGTTGGCTGTCCATTGGATTGATCGTGCGAGGTTTGTTAAGCATTTGATGCCAAATGAACAGCGCGACGCCCAACGCGCCGCCGGCATCGCCGGCTGCCGGTTGAATCCATATGTCATCAAACGGCCCTTCCCGCAAAATTCGGCCATTGGCGACGCAGTTCAAAGCCACGCCGCCCGCCAAGCACAGTTTGTTCATACCTGTTTGTGCGTGCACATACCGCACAATGCGCATCATAATCTCTTCTGTGACCTGCTGAACCGATGCGGCGATGTCCATGTCGCGTTCGGTCAACGACGATTCGGGATTTCGTGGCGGTCCGCCGAATAGGTGCTCAAACTTACGCGACGTCATTGTCAATCCCTGGCAGTAATTGAAGTACGACATGTCCATCCGGAACGAGCCATCTTGCTTCAGATCGATCAGCCGCTCAAGGATCAAATTGACATACTTTGGTTCGCCGTAGGGAGCCAAGCCCATCAGCTTGTATTCGCCCGAATTGACTCGAAATCCGCAGTAATAGGTAAACGCGGAATACAGCAAACCAAGCGAATGTGGATAATGTAGTTCGCGTGTCAGCGAGATCTGATTACCCTGCCCGCTACCAAAGCTAGCCGTCGCCCATTCGCCCACGCCATCAACGGTCAGAATTGCGGCTTCTTCGAATGGCGACGGAAAGAACGCGCTAGCGGCGTGTGACTCATGGTGTTCAGCGAAGACGTATCTTTTTCGATAACCGTGAATCAGCCCGCGGTTCATTTCGCGAGGCAGGTACAACTTTTTCTTCAGCCAAACCGGCATCGCTTTGACGAACGAACTGAACCCCACGGGCGCGTAAGCCAGGTAGGTTTCTAACAGTCGTTCGAATTTGAGCATCGGTTTATCGTAGAAACCGACGTAATCAAGCTGTTCCGGAGTCAGTCCGGCCTCCTGCAAACAGTAGTTGACGGCATGAATCGGGAACTCGGCATCGTGTTTCTTTCGTGTGAATCGTTCTTCCTGCGCAGCGGCTACAATCTTGCCGTCGACAATCAATGCGGCGGCCGAGTCGTGATAAAAGGCGGATATTCCGAGGATCGAACTCATAGGAATAAGGCAGTGCGAAGCAAGTCAGTACAGAGTTGGCCGAGCACAATCAAGGCATCGCGAATGGTCCTTGCTTTCCATCGTATCAACAGTTTTCGTACGTGGAATAGCGTTTTTAAGTTAGAAATGCGGAACACCAGTGTTGATCGTCTAAAACTGCTACTCCCACTCAATCGTACTTGGCGGCTTTGAGCTAATATCATAGACAACTCGATTGACACCGCGAAGCGTGTTGGTCAATCGCGTTGAAATTCTCTGCATTACGTCGTACGGCAACCGGTACCAGTCGGCTGTCATAAAGTCATCGGTCTCGACTGCCCGAACGGCGATCGTATCTTCATAAGTCCGTTCGTCACCCATGACGCCTACAGTCTGTATGGGCAATAACACGGCAAATGCCTGCTGGATATCGCGATACAGTCCGGCATGGCGCAGTTCGTCGATGACGATCGCGTCGGCTTCACGCAACGTCTGTAAGCGTTCCTCAGTCACTTCACCAAGACAGCGCACGGCCAGTCCAGGTCCTGGAAACGGATGCCGGAAAATGAAATCATTGGGTAATCCCAAATTAAGCGCCATCCGTCGTACTTCATCTTTGAACAGGTCTCTCAATGGCTCGATTAGTTCAAATTCCAAATCGTCCGGCAAGCCACCGACATTGTGATGTGTTTTGATTGTTGCTGCCGGACCGTCGGGATTAGCTCCTGATTCAATGACGTCGGGATACAGAGTTCCCTGAGCCAAAAAATGTGCGTGGGGAATGGACTTTGCCTCATCTCGGAAGACGTCGATGAAAACTCGGCCAATAATTTTCCGCTTTTCTTGTGGATCGACGACTCCTTTCAGCTCATCCAGAAATCTTTGGCGCGCATCAACAACGTGCAAGTCGGTCTTGAAATGTTGCCCGAACCGTTTTGCGACCTCTTCTGATTCTCCTTTACGAATCAATCCATTATCAACGAAGATACACGATATCTGCGGCCCAATAGCTTGACTAACCAAAGCGGCCACTACTGATGAATCAATGCCACCTGATACTCCACAAATCACTTGTTTGTCGCCGACGCGCTGCCGAATCGATTGGGTCTCCTGTTCGATCAGGGAACTAATTTTCCACATGCCACGGCATCCGCACACGTCCCTAACAAAATTATGTAGCAGTTGACTGCCATATTCCGTGTGCGAAACTTCGGGATGGAACTGAAGACCGTAGACCGGTTGTGTGCGATGCTTGACTGCGGCGTAGGGACAGGTGTCGGTAGCCGCAAGCACAACAAACTCGTTGCCGAGTGATTGAATCTGGTCTCCGTGACTCATCCATACTTTTAGGCGTTTTGGAATTCGATGGAACAAGTCGCCATCGTCTAAGACCTGACAAACG
>Ga0310123_10001276_pt1 | contig 21176 bp, 15 predicted proteins | sample CB6_AW_1057_MG_FD_203505 | JGI IMG/M metagenome (GOLD analysis project Ga0310123, IMG submission 203505) | Marine microbial communities from Western Arctic Ocean, Canada - CB6_AW_1057 | ecosystem: Environmental > Aquatic > Marine > Oceanic | place: Canada: Western Arctic Ocean | collected... | reverse complement strand
GCAGGGACTGGCCCGCTGGTGGCCACAGGACGATCCCGCGAAAGACTGGTGCAACGACCATCAACGGCGTCGCGAGGAATTGACGGCCGTGAGTGGGGTCGGCCACGAACTGGTCGACCGGATCCTGCTGCTGGTCCTGGAAGTCCCGACCATGCCCCTGTCGCGGGCCGCCATCCGGGTCGGGTGCCGGCACGGATGGAACGGACTCGAATCGGAATACGAAGAGTGGCAACACCTGTATCGGCAGGCCGCAGAAGTGGCCGGTGAACCCCTGTCGGAGACCGATCGCCTGATCAGACAGGTCGGTCAATCCCACTGCGGCACACGGCCAAAGTGTGACGGGTGCCCGCTGGAATCTCTACTCCCCGACGGTGGTCCCTACGAGCCGGAGTAGCTCGCGGTCCAGACGGGCAGGTGTCGTAACATGTTGTTTAGTAACTATTTACGTATCTGTTGTTGAACTGCCCTCACAATCGGCAGAACCCGACATATCACATCCATCTTACGCGGTTTGCCTGGTCGGCCGACTCTTTTCATTTTGCCTGACCGGCTTCATGGCGCATATAAGGATGCGGCTCAGAGTGAGCGTGTCGCGAGTCGGAATTGTCGCAGTTACGGAATCGGCCTGATGGGTCGTGGAGGCGTGTGATGTCGAGAGTAGAACCTCGTTGGGACCTGGTCGTCATTGGCGGTGACCGAGTCGGACACGACGTGGCCCACCAGGCGGCATCGCGTGGTGCTCGGGTGGTGCTGGTGATGCCGGGGGCAGGGAATGCTGACCCGGTGGGCAATGACCAGGTGCGGGTCTTGACGGGGATGCCACGTCTGGTGGGTGTGGGCGAGTTGGAGATCGTATCGTCCCGCGAGTCGTACGCGGTATCGGCCGAGACGGTCGTGATCGGAACCGGGAGTCGTCCGTGGATTCCGGCATCGTTTGCGGTGGATCATTCGCTGGTTCTGGATTCGGATTCCTTCGAGCGTGCGGCGGGATCGGGTCGTGTGGCGGTGGTGGGTGGCGGACGCGACGGATTGCGGGCGGCGACGATGCTGGCGACGACGGGCGTGGAGGTCACGCTGTTTGATCGTCGCCATCGGCTGTTGGAGGAGTGTGATTCAGAGATGGTGGACCTGGTGGTCGAGGACATCAGCCGATCGGGCATTCGCATGCGTCTGGGCGAGGAGGTGCTGGAGGCGGGGCCGAGTGTCGACGGGGCGGTGTTGGTTTCGGCTCAAAGCGATGTCGAGCGTTTCGACCGGGTGGTCGTCGCGGTCGGCCGCACCGGAAACACCGACGCGTTGGGTTTGGAGTCGATCGAGCTGGAGACCGACGAGCGGGGGCGGTTGTGGTGTGACGAGCGATTCGGGACGTGGGTCGAGGGAGTCCGCGCGGTCGGATCGGTGATCGGTCATCCGAGTTGGTTGCGTCATTCGTTGGACCAGGGCAAGCGGCTGGCCGTCGACGTGTTGTTTTCGGGCAATTTCGAGCGAGGTCCGGCAGCGGCAGTGACCTCCAGTGGCACTCGACCGGAGATCCTGCAGGCGGGCCGCACGACCGAGGACTTGATGGCCGGGGGCGTTGACTACGAATCGGGCCGGGCCGGATTTGTTCCCGGTTCGAGTAATTCCCTGAAGCTGCTTTGGACCCGTCGCAGCGGCCGGGTTCTTGGTGCTCACGCGATCGGTCCCGACGTGGCGGCTTCGATCGGGCGTGTGGCGGCGGCGATGCGACGCCGCCTGACCGTCGACCGGTTGCTCTCGGCGTGCGGTGAGGACCTGTTGCTTCGAGAGGCGGCCACGGCGACGGCCGAATTGCCTGTTGAGACCTCTCGGCTCACCGAACCCACTCCGCCGCCTCATCGTCAGCCGATCGCCTGGCGGATCGACGCGGTCTGATCCCACCAACAACTCGATCAGCCGGTCTCAGCCGGTCACAGCCGGTCACAGCCGGTCACAGCCGGTCACAGCCGGTCAGGGGCCGCAGCTTCGTCGAGCACCTGCTTGAAGTCGTCGGGCAGAGGCGCCTCGATCGAGAGTGGTTCGCCGGTGATCGGGTGTTCAAAGGCAAGCGAGTGGGCGTGCAGTGCCTGGCGTGGGATAAAGGGCCAGGGCGGATTGGCGGGCGGTTCGACCAGCAGCTGGCCTTCCCGGTCGCGGCGGATCTCACCTCCAGGTCCATAGAACGGTTCTCCCAGCAGCGGGTGTCCGATCGAGGCGAGGTGGACTCGGATCTGGTGCAGGCGACCGGTCAGCGGCCGCGCTTCGACCAGCGTGCATCCGGCCAGTCTCTGCAGCACGGTGAACTCGGTCTGCGCCGCTTTCGGTTTGATCGCATCGGGTGCGGCGGAGACGAGCTGTGAGTCGGGGTTGTTGACACGTCCCAGCGGTGAGTCGATGGTCCCGGAGTCAGCGGTGGGGTGACCTTCGACGATGGCCAGGTAGGTCTTCTGGATCGCGCGGTCCTGGAAGCTGATCGAGAGTCTGCGGTGCGAGAGGTGGTCTCGGGTTGAGACCAGCACTCCGGAGGTGTCTCGATCGAGCCTGTGCACGATGCCGGGCCGCAGCAGTCCGGCGACGGAGCCACTCTGGTCGAGGTACCACTGGAGTCCATTGACGAGTGTATCGGCGCGGTCGCGTGCGGCCGGGTGGATGATCAATCCGGCCGGCTTGTTGACTGCCACCAGCCACTGGTCCTCGTAGATCACCTCCAGCGCCATCCTCGTAGCTCGTAGCAGCTTATCGGGCGGTTCGATCAGTCGAACCTCGACCTGCTGACCGGGGTAGACTCGTTGCGAGATCCCTGCCGGTCGTCCATCGATGCGGACGGCCCCGGCCCGCAGCAGTCGATGAATGCGAAACTTGGTGTGGTTCCTGAGCTGTCGTGCGACGACGGCATCGATGCGTCGGCCTCCGAGGTAGTCGGCGACGGCGAAGCGGATTTCCGGTGGAGCGGCGACTGCGGTCGGCATTTGGTTCGACATTAAGAATCGCAGTGGGCACAATGACTCGCGTACCCGATCATAGCCTGCCAGGGTGCAGGGAGTCTCGTGATCGGAAATCGCGCAACGGACCGGACAGGCCCAGAACAGGGGGAGAGACAATGTCTGGAGTGAATCGCAGGGGTTTCCTGGCGGGAGCGGCGGCGGGAGTCGCGACGATCGGTTCGACCCGTCTGCAGGGTGAGTCGAAGAAGGCGAGTGCCAGCGAGCGGGTTCGTGTGGGCGTGATCGGTGCTGGTGGCCGGGCGCTGTCGCTGAACCGGTCGTTTGCCGAGAACGCCAATGCCGAAATCGTTACCATCGCCGACCTCGATCCTCGCCGCTTGCCGCGTGCGGTCGAAGAGGTCTACCGTCGGCAGGGGAGCAAGCCGAAGACGACCGGCGACTTCCGTCACCTGATCGACGACAACTCGCTCGACGCCATCGTCGTGGGCACTCCCGACCACTGGCACGCGATCCCCTCGATCATGGCCATGATCGCCGGCAAGGATGTCTACGTCGAGAAGCCTGACAGCCACAACATCGTCGAAGGCATGCGGATGGTCGCGGCGCTGAAGAAGCACAAGCGGGTCTGCCAGATGGGTTCGCAGCACCGCTCGACCAAGCGGATGCAGACGGCACTCGAGTACATCAAGACGGGGGCGTTGGGCCGCAGCCTGGTGGCGAAGGCGTGGGAGAGTTCTCGCCAGGGTGCGATCGGGTTCCCCAAGGACAGCGCGGCGCCGGCCGGTGTGAACTACGACATGTGGTGTGGTGCCGCTCCGAAGCGACCCTTCAACGTCAACCGGTTCCACGGCCGCTGGCGGTGGTTTTACGACTATGGCACAGGCGACCTGGGCAACGACGGCGTGCACCGTCTCGACATGGCCGTTGCCGGTCTGCAGGCGGCGATCGAGGCTCAGAAGGAAGATCCTCTCGGTCTGCCCACGGGTATTTCGGCCAGTGGCGGTAAGTGGTACTTCAACGACTGCCAGGAATTCGCCGATACGCTGCAGGTCAACTACGAGTACTCGGGCCGTCACCCCAGGATCCTGACCTACGAGATGCGGGTCTGGTGTCCGTACCAGTACCTGGGCGAGTCCGAGGGATCGGCGGTGTTCGGCGAGAAGGGGTACATCGTGCTGGGGAACCGTCGCTGGCGGGCCTACGACCGCAGTGGCCAGGTGGCTGCCGGCGAGGGCGACAGTCACGAGAAGCCTCACGTGCAGAACTTCATCGACTGCATCAAGAGTCGCAAGAAGCCGTACTGTGATCTGGAAACGGTCGGCCATCCCGCCAGCGTGCTGTGCCACGCCGGGAACATCTCGGCGCGGCTGGGCCGCAAGCTGGTGCTGGACACCAAGACCGAGACGTTCGTGGGCGACAAGGAGGCCAACGCCTTGCGAGGTCGTCCCGAGTGGCGCAAGCCGTGGGTGCTGCCGGAAGTCTAGGGGGCACACTCACACGGGGGTCTGACCCAAAGCGTTGGCGTCAGACCCCGTGGTGGTGATCAGCTCGATCTACTTCTGCTTCTGCAGTTTCTTGACCGTCGACTCGATCTTCTCGATCCGCTTGAGGACTGCGTTGAGTTTCCTGAGCACCGCGGAGTATTCGCCTTCGGCGGTCTCGTTGGACGTCTTGAAACGCAATTCGAACCGGGGCTTGGCCTTCTGACCTGCCTCGACTTCGGCTGAGGGCTGCCGGGGAGTCACGATGATACCCTCGGGGGAAATCCTGATCGAGCGTGTGAACCGGCCCTTCTTGCCGTTCTTTTCGCTGCTCTCGATGTCCAACTCGAACCTCCCTTGGCCCTTGTCGGTCAGGATGCGGATCTTTTTTTCAATCTCCTCGAGGTTCAGGTTTCCCTCGAACCGAAGCCCGTTCAGTTTGTCCCTGGCACCGCCCAGGTTCGTGCCCTTGATGACGATGACTCGCTCGGCCTGTTTCGGCTTGGCCGGGATGATCTCGACTATGCTCGTCTTGCCACCTCGAATGATGGTCAGCTCGAGTGGTTTCTTCTGTTTGCCGGCGACCTGGACGGCCTTGCTGAATCCTTCGTGGTTGGCCAGGGGTCTTCCGTTGACGGCGATCAGGATGTCGAAGGGTTTCAGCGTCGATCGGTCCGCCGCCGGTGATTTCGGTATCACGCTGCCGACCATCAGCCCCTGTTCTTTTTTGAGTCCGAGCTGAGCCCGCAGCGCGGGGGGGACGGGTGCAAGTTGAACGCCGATCCGGAAGCCGGGGACGGCGACCTCTAGCACGACACCGCGGGCGACTGCACCCGGCCGATCAACGACGACATTGATTCGGGGCGTTTTCCCGGACTGCTTCTTTCCACCTTGCTTGCCGTCGGCGACTTTCAGCCGCACGCGGGTCTGGATGTTGGAGCGGGCCTTGATGTTCTGGGTTGGCTTCTGGGCTGGCGTGGTTTCCTTCGGAGCGTCCTGGGCGAGGGCGGAGGTGTTGAGTCCGACGAGACACAGCAGGCAGGTGAATAACCGGGTCATGACGTGCTCCTCCTGGAACAAGCGATGTGCGAAATCAGTCAGCTTGCGTGAGTGTACCGTGCCTGGTGTGGCCGAGACAAGGTGATTGGGTGACCGCCCGTTGGGCCTTGAAGTCTCACGAATTCAGCGACTGTGGGGAGGAGGTGATCAGTTTTGGGCGAGTTGTCTCAGGACGGTGTGCAGGATGCCGCCGTTGCGGTAGTAGTCGATTTCGACCGGCGTATCGATGCGGCAGGTGACGACGAAGTGCACCATCGAACCATCCTCTCGGGTGGCGGTGACTTCGATGGCCTGCTGCGGTTTGAGGTCATCACCGAGCGTGATGTCGTAGGTTTCGGACCCATCGAGATCGAGCGAATCGCGGCTCTCGCCTTCGCGGAACTGCAGCGGCAGCACGCCCATGCCGACGAGATTCGAGCGGTGGATGCGTTCGTAGCTGGTGGCCAGAACGGCTCGGATCCCCAGCAGGTAGGTTCCCTTGGCGGCCCAGTCGCGGGATGACCCAGTGCCGTATTCGGAACCGGCCAGTACCACCAGCGGCGTGCCGTCGGCCTGGTACTTGCCGGCCGCCTCGTAGATCGACATCTGCTCGCCGCTAGGCAGGTAGGTAGTCATGCCCCCCTCGGTGCCGGGCGCCATGAGGTTTCTGAGCCGGATATTTGCGAACGTGCCTCGGGTCATCACCCGGTCGTTGCCTCGCCGGCTGCCGTAGCTGTTGAAGTCCTCGGGCGGGACTCCGTTTTGTTGCAGGAACAGTCCGGCCGGCGAGTCGGCCTCGATGGCTCCGGCCGGTGAGATGTGGTCGGTGGTGACGCTGTCGTTGACACTGACCAGGACGCGGGCTCCGGTGATCGCCTCGATCGGCGGCGGCTCGGTCGGCATATCGACAAAGAAGGGCGGTTCCTGCACGTAGGAACTCTCTGGATCCCATTCGAAGACGTTTCCGCTGGCTCCCGAGATCGCCTGCCATTCGGGAGGCCCATCGGCGGCGGCGGCGTAGCGGTCGATGTACATTTGTGGCGACATCGAGCTTGCGACTGCATCGGCGATGTCCTGTTGCGAGGGCCAGATATCGGAGAGCATCACGGGCTGCCCGTCGCTGTCGGTGCCCAGGGGTTCGGTGGTGAGGTCGATGTTGGTGGTGCCGACCAGGGAGTAGGCGACCACCAGCGGCGGGCTGGCCAGGTAGTTCGCCTTGACCCACGGGCTGATCCGGCCTTCGAAGTTGCGGTTTCCCGAGAGCACCGCGGCGGCGACGAGGTTGCCGCTGGAAATGGCTTCGGAGATTGGTTCCAGGATCGGGCCGCTGTTGCCGATGCAGGTGGTGCAGCCATAGCCGACGGTATGAAAGCCGAGTTGTTCGAGCGGCTTGGTGAGCCCGGCCTGGTCGAGGTAGTCGGTGACGACCCGGCTGCCGGGAGCCAGGCTGGTCTTGACCCACGGCTTGCGGCACAGGCCTTTGTCGACGGCGTTACGAGCCAGCAGCCCGGCGGCGATCATCACGCTGGGGTTGCTGGTGTTGGTGCAGCTGGTGATGGCCGCGATCACCACAACTCCGTCGGTGATCGAGGGGGTATCGCCGTTGAGAGTGACCGGGATGGCCGGTGACGGTTCGGGCTTCTCGAACGTTTCGGCGAGGTCCTTGTGCCACTGGGCCTTCATGTCCTCGAGCGTGATCCGGTCCTGCGGTCGCTTGGGACCGGCGAGTGAGGAGACGACGGTGGCCATGTCGAGAGTGAGGTTGCTGCTGAACCTTGGCGTGGGTGATTCGGGGGTCCGGAACAGCCCCTGCTCCTTGGTGTAGCGTTCGACCAGATCGATCATCTCGGAGGGCCGTCCGGTCCGCTCGAGGTACCTCAATGTCTCACCATCGACGGGGAAGAAGCCCATCGTGGCTCCGTACTCGGGCGCCATGTTGGCCAGGGTGGCGCGGTCGGCCAGCGACATCGAATCGAGCCCTTCGCCGTGGAACTCGACGAATTTCCCGACCACTCCGTGGGCCCTCAGCATCTGGGTCACGGTGAGCACCAGGTCGGTCGCGGTGGAGCCTTCGGGCAATTGCCCGGACAGCTCGAAGCCGACCACCTCGGGCGTGAGCATGTAGATCGGTTGTCCGAGCATCACCGCTTCGGCCTCGATGCCTCCGACTCCCCAGCCGACGACTCCTAGCCCGTTGATCATCGTGGTGTGGCTGTCGGTCCCGACCAGGCTGTCGGGATAGGCCACACCGTCTGCGACCATCACGACCGTCGCGAGGTATTCGAGGTTGACCTGGTGCACGATTCCGGTGGCCGGGGGGATGACCTGGAAATTGTCAAACGCCTGGGCTCCCCAGCGGAGGAACCCGTAGCGTTCCCGGTTGCGTTGGAACTCCCGCTCGACGTTGTGCGAGAGTGCATCGATGGAGGCGAAGCGGTCGACCTGGACCGAGTGATCGACCACGAGGTCGCAGGGTACCAGCGGGTTGATCTTGCCCGGGTCGCCTCCGATGCGGACCATTGCCGAGCGGAGTGCCGCGAGGTCGACGATGGCGGGGACGCCGGTGAAGTCCTGCAGCACCACGCGACCGGGCTTGAAGGGGATCTCGGCCGGGTTCGTCGACTCGGCACTCCAGCCGGCCAACGCCGTCACGTCGTCTGCGGTAACGACGAACCCGTCGACGTTTCGCAGGCAGGCCTCGAGCAGGATGCGGATCGAGTAGGGCAGGGTGTCGATTTCACCGAGCCCCTCGTCGGCGAGCTTGTTGATCCGGTAGTAGGTGACGTCACCGGCTTTGGTGTGGAGCGTGGCGGCGGCGTCGAAGGGGTTGGCCGAGTTCATCTCGAGAGGACTCCTGCAATGTGAGCGTGTGGTCAACCCGGGGTGGGCCGATTATGCTGTCGACCTCGGGGCTGATCCCGGCATCCCGCGACGCCGTACTCATTGTATGGCTTCGCCGGGGCCGGGCAAAGCGGCCCGTGATGGCGGCGAATTGGTGGTAGCCAAGTGAGACCTTATCGGGGAGCGAGTGATGATCAAAGTCGTGTCCAGCGGTGGGTATTGGAGCAGGTGTCTGAGCGCGTTGGTGGCGATACTGGCATCGGTCTCGACGAGCCCGCTCTCGGCCCAGCAGCAGCCGGTCTCTGAAGATCCTCGCCGGCCTGCGGCGATCACCGTCACGGGCGTCCCGAAGCTGGACGCTGAACTTCTCGAGCGTCTGCGACGCTATCAGAACGTCCGCAGCGCGTTCTTTTCCGGTTGGTCTCCCGATGGGGATGGCATGCTGGTGCGGACCCGCTTCGGCAACACCGATCAGCTGCACCGGGTCCGTGTTCCTGGAGGCACCCGCCAGCAGTTGACGTTTTTCGACGAGCCGACCTCGGGTCGCTTTCTGCCGGGTGAACACGACGGGGCGTTGATGCTGCAGATGAGCCGAGGTGGGGACGAAAACTACCAGGTCTACGTGCTGGGGGCTCACGAGCGGGGCCAGGTGCAGCGGCTGACCGACGGGACATCTCGCAACGTGCTGGGTCCGATCCGCAGCGACGGCCTGTTCGCGATCGTGCACAGCACTCAGAGGAATGGCCGCGACACTGATCTGTACATCGCCGACCCGCACCGGCCCGGCGAGATGACCCTGCTGCTGAAGACGAGCGGGGAGTACTGGCGGGCTAAGGACTGGACCCGGGACGGTTCGACCTTGCTGATCAATCACTACGTGTCGATCAACGAGACCTACCCCGCGCTGCTCGACGTGGCCACCGGCAAGAAGACGAGGATCCCGATCCCCGCCGCTCGCCCCGCCGCCCACGGTGCCATGGCCTTCTCACCCGATGGCCAGTCGGCCTACATCGCCAGCGACACCAACGGCGAGTTCCGGCAGTTGGCCCGAGTCGACCTGGAGACGATGACCTACGACTTCCTGACCACGAAGCTGCCGTGGAACGTGACCGATGTGGCGGTCGAGCCGGGGCTGGGACTGGTCGCGTTCACGACGAACGAGGATGGAGCGAGCGGGTTGTACCTGCTGGTGGGCCGGACCTATCGCCGCTACGCCTTGCCGCTGGGGCTGGTCGGCGGGCTGAAGTTCTCCCCCGACGGCAACCAGCTCGGCTTCACACTCTCGCGACCCGACGCACCCTCCGACGCCTGGTCGATGGGGCTGCCTGACGGCAAGCTGACCCGTTGGACTCGAAGCGAGGTGGGGGGGCTGGACGAGGAATCGTTCGTGGTGCCCGAGAGGATCCGCTACAAGACGTTCGACGGACGGCAGATCCCCGCCTACGTATTTCGCCCGCCGGGTGCCTCGAAACAGGCTCCCGCGCCGGTGCTGATCCACATTCACGGCGGTCCCGAGAGCCAGTACCGCCCCCGCTTTTCGTCCGTCGACCAGTTCTATCTCAACGAGTTGGGCCTGGCGGTTATCCGTCCCAACGTCCGTGGCTCGGCTGGGTACGGCAAGAGCTACGTGCGGTTGGACAATGGTCTGAAGCGTGAGGACAGCGTCAAGGACATCGGGGCCCTTTTGGATTGGATCGCTACGCAGCCCGAGTTGGATGCGTCGCGGGTGGCCGTCTACGGCGGGTCCTATGGTGGGTACATGGTGCTGGGTTCGCTGGTGCATTTCAGTGATCGGTTGAAGTGCGGAGTCGACATCGTGGGGATTGCCAGTTTCGAGTCGTTCCTGAAGAACACCAAGGCGTACCGCCGCGACCTGCGTCGTGCCGAGTACGGCGACGAGCGGAAGCCGGAACTGTTGAAGTTCTTCCGGCGGATCGACCCGGTGCACAATGCCGGGAAGATCCGAACCAGCCTGCTGGTGGCTCACGGGGTCAACGACCCCCGGGTGCCGTTTTCTGAGGCGGAGGCGATCGTGCCGAAGGTGCGAGCCAACCGCCAGACGGTTTGGACGGTGTACGCGGCCAACGAGGGTCACGGGTTCCGTAAAAAGGCCAACCGCGACTATGTCTCCGCGGTGGTCGTGATGTTCCTGAAGCGGAACCTGGTTGAGAGTCGCTAGGCGGAATGCCAAAGGGGTCTGATCCCCGCGGGGCTTCCGTCGCCTAGATCAGTTCCGGCAGCGGCCGGTACCGGTTGTGGTCGATCAGGTAGTGGGGTCGTCCGCTGAAGTCCTTGATCGTGGCGATCGAGGTATCGATGCCGATGTTGCGATACAGCGTGGCGAAGACTTCCTGGAAGTGGACCGGTCGATCGACGGCGTGTTCTCCCAGCCGGTTGGTGGAACCGATCATCTGTCCCGTGTCGATGCCTCCCCCGGCGAGCAGTGCGCAGGAGACTCTCGGCCAGTGGTCTCGTCCGCCATTCTTGTTGATCCTGGGTGTCCGCCCGAACTCGCCCCAGACGATCACGGTGGTGTCCTGATCCATGCCTCGCCTTTGGAGGTCTTCGATCAGCGCGGTGACGCCCTGGTCGAGTCGCGGCAGGTGGTCTCGAGCGTTCTCGAAGTTGGTCCCGTGGGGCCGACCGTGCCAGTCCCAGCGACCGTAGGCGAGGGTCACGATGCGGACTCCGGCTTCGACGAGTCGGCGAGCGGCGAGCAGGTAGTGGTTGTGCAGCGGCCCGGCGTCGCCGTAGCCGGCCGGTTCGTAGGAACCGCCGCCGTAGCGTGCGAGTGTTTCGGGGTCTTCGCCTGAGACATCGAGTGCTTCGGCGAGTCGGCTAGAGGTGAGGATTCCGAAGGCCTGTTGCTGGAAGGCATCGAGGCTTTCGACTGATCCGCCGGCATCGGCGGCGGCCTTGAAGCGGTCGAGTCCCTCGAGCAGGCTCTTGCGATTCTTGAATTTGTCGAGCGTCATGCCGTTGAGCACCAAGTTGTCGGCTCCATCGGCATTGGGCAGGAAGGGTGCGTGGGCGGGTCCGGCGAATCCGGCCTGGCCGGGATCCGACCAGGTGCTGCTTTTCATTCGTGGCGAGAGTCCCACGAAGGCGGGGGTGCCGGGTGCTGAGGTGCCCAGCAGTCGCGAGACGACCGAGCCGAATGAGGGCCAACCGCCGGGCGGCTGGTTGTTGACTCGCTGCCCGGTCATGCACTGGAACGCCGCGTGGCGGCCTTCGGAGCCGACGACCGAGCGGATCACGGCCAGGCGGTCCATCATCGCAGCCATCCGCGGCAGGTGCTCGCAGATCCCGATTCCCGGCACCGAGGTCGAGATCGGCTGGAATTCGCCCCGAATTTCGGACGGCGCCTGCATTTTCAGGTCGAACATGTCCTGGTGCGGCGGTCCTCCGGAGAGGAACACCATGATGACCGACTTCTGCGACCCGGTACCGCTGGCGGCTTCGGCGGCGAGCAGTTGGGGGAGCGTGAGTCCTCCGACTGCTCCGACCATCGGCAGGCTGCCGATCTTCAGCACGTCGCGTCGGGTCAGCTTGTCACAGAACGATGTGGCACCAGGGGATCCCAGGATCGAGAGCATGGGCAAGGCATCCAATGTGCTTGAGGCTGGTGTGACGTGCAGGCAGTCTATCACATCGACCGAAGCGATACGAGTTCTTGTGCCTGCTCGAGCAGGCTCTGCGGAAAGGAGACGTCGCGGGGCCGGCGGAGGGCACTAAAAAAACCGGCCGGTTCCCGAGGGAACCGGCCGGTGTCGCTCATCCGAGGATGATCTCTGGCAGTTCGGAGATCGGCTTAGAATTCGCCGATGACCTCACTCCCGAACATCGTTCCCAGTGCACCCCAGATGCCATAAGGGCTGGCACCACCGAGGTTGGTGCTGGTCGCGTCCACATTCAAGCCGGCCGTACCCGGAGTCTGGGTATTGATCGACTCGTTGATGAACTTGACGCTTCCATCACCCATCTGCACGTGCGAACCGCCGGGGTGGCGGCTGCTGACGGTAATCATCGAGTAGTCATCAATGGCGCCACAGGACGGGCCGTTGGGCGGCACGCAGATGGCGACCGAGTTGAAGAACACAGCGCCGTCGGCCCAGAACTGGGCGGGACGATCGAACTGCGAACCACTGGTGTAGTAGCCGTTGAGTGCCGTCGCCATACAGTCCGACGGAACGGTCGTCTGCGTCGGGGAGACGTGCCCGATGACGTCGCGGAGGTTACCCGGGTTGCCCAGGTCACGCTCGGCCATCGAGATCGTGTTACTCGTGCCGTCCTTGAAGTCACGCATTCGCGTGCAGAGACGGTACGTGAACGGACCACGGTGACGCATGATGTTGCCCGTACTCGGGTTGATCGAAGTGTAGTTGTTCATGATCGTATCGCCGACACTGAACGCGTAGCTTCGCTGCGCACTACCGGAGCCGACGTGCCGGATGGGCACCGTCGACGACGGACAGAGGAAAACCTCGATCTCGGCCGGCGGGTGCGGGAAGGTGTTGCTGCGGGGGTATCCACCCTGGTCGCCACCGACCGTCACGCCACCACCGAAGTTCTTGATCCGGTCCCACAGCGGGCCCTGATCGATGAACGGCATCATCATCGCGGCGCCGCTGAGAAATTCGTTCTGTGACCCGCCAATCGTGCCACCACGCAGGGGCGGCCAGTAATTGTGCGTATCGTGGTAGTTGTGCAAGCCGAGGCCCCACTGCTTCAGGTTGTTCTTGCAGGCCGAGCGGCGAGCCGCTTCGCGAGCCTGTTGAACAGCAGGGAGGAGCAGCGCGACGAGGATCGCGATGATCGCGATTACGACGAGCAACTCAATGAGCGTAAAACCTCTCTTCCGACGAGCCATGAATCCACCTCCGATGAAGAGTAAGATGAGTCAAAAACCGGCAGTTTACATCCAACACGTATTATTCCCGGAGCGACTCCAGAATTGCAATCAAAAACGTTCCTTTTTTTCGACTGGTGGTTCTCGTCGCCCGGACCGGTGTCGGTAGAATGACCTGGGGAGACGGGGGGAGCTGGGTGGGGCCAGCCGTTGTGGCCGCGACTGGGTACCACAGCCAGTGGGGGGGGGAGCTTGACGCCTTTGGTGGCCACTCTCTACGATCAACCCTTCCCATCAATTTATCACTTCCTTCCTCGACTATCCAACACCAAAGATCCCCGGTTACCGGTTGCGGCCGATCCTGTCGTGTCCGCGGTCCGACGAGCGTGTTGGCGACTGAGGTTTTGGGGTGCGAGGCGTTACGAGGCGACGATGGCAGTCCCCAAGCGTAGGATTTCGAAGGCTCGAGGCCGCAAGCGTCGGACTCACATTCGTGCCCGCTCGATCCAGGTGGTCCTCTGCAAGGAGTGCCATCTCAGCATTCTGCCGCACGCGGTCTGTCCACGCTGCGGGCACTACGCTCGATTCAGTCGCCCGCTGATACCGGCCGACGACTGAGGGTCCAGGCGGCTTTGAGCCGCTCGCAGGAGGAGGAATCGGGGCGATGCGGATCGCATTGGACGCGATGGGTGGTGACGAGGCTCCGGCGGTGACCGTCGACGGTGCGCTGACCGCGCTGGCTGCGGATCCGGGCCTGGCCATCGACTTGGTCGGCGACCCCGCCCGGCTGGATCCTCTGCTGTCTCGAGCCGAGTGCGATCGATCGCGGCTTGCGGTGGTCGCGGCGGCCGACGTGGTTGGAATGGATGAGAAGCCGACGGAGGCCCTGCGGCAGAAGCCGGACAGTTCGATCGCGGTCGCCTGGCGGCTGATGGCCTCACGGGAGGTTGACGCGGTGGTCAGCGCGGGGAACACCGGCGCGGTGGTCGCCGCGGGGCTGCGGACCCGCCTGTTTCTTCCGGGAGTCCGTCGTCCGGGGATCGCGGTGACGCTGCCGACGATGCGTGGCCGCAGCGTGCTGGTCGACGTCGGAGCCAATCCCGCCGCGCGTCCCGAGCACCTGCTGCAGTACGCGGTGATGGGAGTGATCTATGCTCGCGAGGTATTGGGGATCGAGTCCCCGACGGTGGGTCTGATGAACATCGGCAGCGAGGACAGCAAGGGGAACGAGTTGTACCGCGAGACTCACGCGTTGCTGCACGGGTCGCGCCTGGCCGATCGCTACGTGGGCAACATCGAGGGCCGTGGCCTGTACCAGGGCGAAGCCGACGTGCTGGTCTGCGAGGGTTTCGTGGGCAACGTGGTGTTGAAGGTCAGCGAGGGAATGGCCGAGTTCCTGATCCGGGCCCTGGCCCACGACGTGATCGGGCAACTCGACGCCGAGCGTGACCTGGCCCTGGCCGCTCTGGAAACCGCCTCAAGGCAGTACCACTACCGGGAACACGGCGGCGCCCCGCTCTTGGGCATCGACGGGGTCTGCATGATCTGCCATGGCTCAAGCGACGGACGTGCCATCGCCAACGCATTGCGGGCCGCCGCCACGCTGAAGTCGCGGCAGGTCAACGCACAGATCGTCGATGAACTGGGCGCGGCCGCTTTGGACCTTTCCCAGCACAAACCGGGTCCCGTCGCCGAGCAAACCGTCGAGCCGCACCTGGCCCAGGAGACCGAAGAAGCCGAGGGGGCACGGCCGTCATGAGCGGGATCGGGTTCCTGTTTCCCGGCCAGGGGGCTCAGCATCTTGGCATGGGTCGGAGGATCTCGCAGGAGTCTCCGGCGGCGGCCCAACTGTATGCCCGTGCCGCGGAGGTGCTCGGCTACGATCTCCTGGCCAAGTGCCTGGACGGTCCCGCCGACGAACTCGATTCGACGGTGATCAGCCAGCCGGCGATCTTTGTCACCAGCCTGGCGGCTCTCGAGTGGCTGCGTGGGGACCGCCCCGAGCTGATCGATTCGTGCGTTCAGGCGGCGGGGTTGAGCCTGGGCGAGTACACGGCGCTGGTGTTTGCCGGGGTGATGGAATTCGAGGATGCGCTCCGAGTGGTGCATCAGCGGGGCGAGGCGATGCAGGCCGCTTCGGACCGCACGCCCTCGGGCATGGTCAGCCTGTTGCTGATCGAGCCCGAGCGGGTGCAGGCGATTTGTGTTGCGGCGGCCCAGCAGGGCGAGGTGCTGCGGATCGCCAACCGGCTCGGGCCGGGCAACATCGTCATCTCCGGCCACCGGGCTGCGTGCGAGAGGGCGGTGGAGTTGGCCGAGGAGGCTGGCGGGCGGGCGGTCAGGCTGTCGGTGGCCGGTGCCTTTCATACCTCGCTGATGGAGCCGGCCGACCAGGAGGTGGCTCGGGCACTCGAGGACTGCCCGATGTCGGCTCCCAGGATCCCGGTTATCAGTAACGTCGACGCACAGCCGCACGATGACCCCGAGGAGATCCGGGAACTGCTGGTGCGACAGGTCAAGAGCCCCGTGCTGTGGGCCGACTCGCTGGGAAAACTGATCGAATCGGGGATCGAGGAGTTCTACGAGATCGGGCCCGGCCGGGTGCTTACCGGACTGCTCAAGCGAATCAACCGCAAGATCCTCTGCCAGCCGGTCAACGATTCTTAGCCCCCGCTGGAGGATGGTCCGGTCGGATCATGGCGAGTGGTCCCTGCGCGGTGTTCGCGGGGGTATCGTTTACGGTTTACAGGTGCCGGGTCGAGTGGTATATCATCGCCGGGGAGAGAGGGCCTTGGAGGCGGTTGGTAGGAGGCGTGTCCTTCTGAGAAGAGGACGGTCCTTTGATGGCCGGAGGCGTGACGCGGGTGAACCCGAGTGACACCGGTTGTCATGGCATGGAATATTTCACCGGGAAGCGAGAGACCCAACGATGATCTTCGACGACGACATTCCGGAAACTTCTGATCCGACCCAGGAGGAGGTTTCCGAAGAGCCCTCCGGTGAGATGGCTGCAGCGGCCTCGGGTGATGGCACCGCGTCGGAGCCTGCCGAGGGTGCTCAGGCGGCTTCCGAGGTGGTCCCGGAATCGGTTTCGGAACTGGGGCAGCAGGTGATCGAACTGGTCGCCGACCAACTTAGCGAAGACGTCAGCAACATCAGTCCTTCGAGCCGTTTTCAGGACGACCTGAAGGCCGATTCGCTCGACCTAGTCGAATTGGTGATGACGTTTGAAGACAAGTTCGGAATCAGCGTGCCGGACGAGGACTACGAGAAGATCATGAGTGTGGGTGATGCGATCGCCTACATCGAGGGCAAGATGGGTGAGTGATGCGACGAGTCGTGGTCACCGGAATCGCGGTCGTTTCCCCACTCGGCTGCGAGATCTCCGAGTTCTGGGACCGGCTGTGCACGGGCAAGAGCGGTATCGTTCCTCTGACCCGTTTCGACGTCGACAACTTCAAGGTCCGCTTCGGCGGCGAGATCCGCGATTTCGATCCCGCCGATCATCTCGATCTGCCCCAGAAGGAGCTGCGTCGGCTGGACCGCTTCACCCAGTTCGCGATGGCGGCGGCCGTCAAGGCGGTGTCTCAGTCGGGGCTCGATCTGGACGGTGGGGATCCTTATCGCCAGGGCGTGCTGATCGGTAGCGGGATTGGTGGCCTGGAGGAGATCGAGCAGCAGCACTCGACGCTCTACGACCGCGGTCCCTCGAGGGTATCGCCGTTGATGATCCCCAAACTGATGGTCAACGCCGCCAGCGGGAACATCTCCGTCCACTTCCGTCTCCGCGGCCCCAACAGTGCCATCGCCACGGCGTGTGCTTCGGCCACCAATGCCATCGGTGACGCCTTCCGCCTGATCCAGCATGGGACCTCCGACGTGATGATCACCGGGGGCAGCGAGGCAGCGATCACGCCGATGGGGCTCTCGGGATTCGCGCGCATGAATGCCCTCTCGACTCGCAACGACGATCCCGAGGCAGCCAGTCGGCCGTGGGACAAGGACCGCGACGGGTTCGTGCTCTCAGAGGGTGCCGGCATGCTGGTGCTCGAAGAGCTCTCTCATGCCGAGTCCCGCGGGGCGGACGTGTTGGCCGAGATCATCGGGTACGGTATGTCGGCCGACGGGTCGCACATGACGGCTCCCAATCCCCAGGGTGAGGGTGCGGCGCGGGCGATGTCGGAGGCGATCAAAGATGCGGGTCTGCCGCCGGACCAGATCGACTACATCAACGCACACGGCACCAGCACTCCGCTGGGCGACGTGGCCGAGACCCGGGCGATCAAGTCGGTCTTCGGTGCCCACGCCCAGACGCTGTGCGTTTCCAGCAGCAAGAGTCAACTGGGGCATCTGCTGGGAGCCTCCGGTGGTGTCGAAACCTGTGCCTGCGTGATGGCACTCAGGGAGCAGGTCGTCCCCCCCACCATCAATCTCGATAGCCCCGACCCCGAGTGCGACCTGGACTACGTTCCCGGCGAGGCCCGTTCGCGGTCCCTGACGCACATTCTCAAGAACAGTTTCGGTTTCGGTGGCCACAACGCCTGCCTGGTGATCAGAAAGGCCGCGTGAGGTCTATGCGACATTCGGGGACTTCCACCACCGCCCCGGCCAACAGTCTCAATCTGCAACAGCCCTCACGTCCACGCTCATGAGCACACCCCAGTCAGTTCAACCCAAGGTTGTGGTCACCGGTATGGGCGTCTTCAGCCCGATCGGGATCGGTCGCGAGGCGTTTGCCGAGGGGGTGTTGGCTGGCACCAGCGGGATCGGCGTGATCGACCTGCCCGATCTCTCGGAAATCCCCGGGCATGTCGGGGGTGAGATTCCCGACTTCACCATCTCGGCAGCCCGCAAGGACTACCTCAAGCCACAGCGAAAGAGCATCAAGGTGATGTGCCGCGACATCCAGCTCGGGGTTGCTTCGGCCATCCGCGCCCTGGACGATTCGGGGATCGACAGCGACTCGATCGACCGCACGCGGCTGGGGGTCGACTACGGAGCCGACCAGATGTTCTCTCACCCCGAAGCCCTCTTTTCGGCCGCCCTGCGATCGGCGGAGTTGACCCAGCCGGACGGGGAGGTCGAGTTCCAGATTGCCCGCTGGGGCGTCAGAGGACTCGAACAGATGGAACCGTTGTGGTTGCTGAAATACCTGCCCAACATGCCGGCCTGCCACATCGCGATCGCCGTCGACGCCCGCGGCCCGAACAACTCGCTGACCCTTGCCGAAGCCTCGGGGAATCTCGCCGTCGGTGAGGCCTTCCGGCTGCTGCTGCGGGGCAGTGCCGACGTCATGATCGCCGGATCGACCGGGTCGAAACTGCATCCGATCAAGTGTCTGCACGCATCGATGTGGGACGAACTGGCCGACGGCCAGGGAGATCCCTCGAGTTGGTGTCGGCCGTTTGATGCCGGCAGAACCGGCCAGGTGATCGCCGAGGGATCCTGCTCACTGATCCTGGAAACCGAGTCTCACGCCCGGGCGCGGGGTGCGAGCATCCTGGGTACGATCCTCGGGTCCGGCTCCAGTTGCGTGGTCGATCGAGCGGGTTGTCCCCACCCTCGGCAGGCACTGGTCAACTCGGCCCGAGCGGCGTTGGCCGAGGCCGGGCTCGGACCCAATGACGTCGGACACATCCACGCTCACGGGCTGGCCAGCCGGGAAGCCGACATCATCGAGGCGACGGCGATCGGGGAAGTGTTTGGTGCGAGGGCCTCGTCGGTGCCGGTGACGGCCCTCAAGAGCGCGCTGGGGAATTCCGGTGCCGGCAGCGGCACGCTGGAACTGGCCGCCTCGTTGCTGGCCCTGGGCCAGGGCGTGGTTCCCCGCACGCTCAACTACTCACAACCCGATTCCGACTGCCCGCTCGACGTGGTCCACGACGAACTCCGCACCGTCTCCAACACTGTGGTCCTCAACCTCAGTGCCACCTCCAACGGCCAGGCCAGTGCCATTGTCGCGGCGGTCTAGCGTTCAGACCGACTCGTCCCGACCAAGCCTGCCTCGACCTCCTCGCGGTCGGCTGCGTCGGTGATCGACTTTCGAGCCCACTCGACCTGGGCCTGGTGAAAGGCCGTCCGAAAAGCCTCTTCGGTCAGGAGACAGGCTCGCGCGGCCGCGTCGTGAGTGAACGCGAGATCGAAGGCCTCGATCGAATCCCCCGCCGCGGTCATCAACTCCAACGCCCGCTCCGCATGGTGGACCGCCGCAGGCCCCTCACCCAACGCCGCGTGCACCTGTGCCAGCAGGCACTCGGCCCGCTGCTGATGGATCCGCCTGGCCCACCTCCAACCAGTGCCGTGCCGCGGCATAGGCGGTCGTGCGCATCAGTTCATCCTGCTGCAAGGTTCGGGTCCTGGACTCGAGCAAATCCCAGGCCTGGTTGTTCAGGCTGGCAGCGAACCAACGGTGGGCCGTTTCGAGGTCAAAGGTTGGCTCGTTCATGCATGTTCTCGCAGGCTCGTTCCCGTCTCATTCGGAACCTGTTCACCGTCTGTAACAGGCGATCTGTCAACAACTTCGGACTCGCGAGCCCATCTCGCGGTCGCTTGACACTCTCCAGACCATCCAGTATCGTTCCGACTGGATTGGAAGACAATCTTCCGGCGAGAATTGACTCACTCCGTATCCGGCAATTGGTGCCTCGTGGGTTTCGTCGGAGGTCGTTAGTTTGAGGTTTCCTCCGGGAGCGTCCGCATGTAATTCGGACCTGTTTCCAAGGACCTTGTTGGGCGAGTGCCCTTCGTGCCGTGGCGGTACGGAAGGCGCTGGTCGGTTGTGTGGGGCGAATTGCGCCCGCCGCAACGCGAAGTGTGGGTTACCGACCCACACTTTTTTGTTCCCCTCGGGGAGCTCGAGTCAACCAGTGCCCCCAAGGGCAACACCTCGCCAGATCACTCGCGAACAGACAGATAACCGGGCTCACCCGGCCTTGTCAATTCCGGCTACGGACTCATGCCTTACCAAGCCAGGCCACTCGGTTACCCGGACAGCGGATACCCGGCAGGGAAGGAACTGCGATGAACGGACCCGAACTCCTCCGCCTGGTCGACACGATCCACCGTGACAAGAATATCGACAAAGGAATCGTCTTCGAGGGCATCGAGCAGGCGATTCTCTCGGCCGCCCGCCGGCACTACGGCGAGGAGTCCGAGGTCGAGGTGCGTGTCGACCGGGTGACTGGCGAACCGACGGTGCACTGCCCGGGAGTTGAGATCGCATCCGATGACCTCGGCACCATCCTCGGCCGCATCTCCACCCAGACCGCCAAGCAGGTGATGATCCAGAAGTTCCGCGAGGCCGAGCGGGACTCGTTGTACATCGAATACGAGGAGTTGCGAGGCACTATGGTCACCGGGACGGTGACGCGTTTCGACGGAGGAGCCGCCACGGTCAACCTCGGCAAGGTCGAGGCCTTCCTGCCCCGCAGCGAGCAGATCCCCGGCGAATCGCACCGCGTCAACGAGCGGGTGCGGGCGGTGATCATCGAAGTCCGCAAGGCCGGCAGCCGCGTCAAGATTATCCTCTCTCGCAAACACCCCGACCTGGTCCAAAGACTGTTTGAACGCGAAATCCCCGAGGTGGCTGAGGCGATCATCGAGATCCAGTCGCTGGCCCGCGAGGCGGGGTACCGGTCCAAGGTCGCCGTCTCCTGCTACGACAACAACATCGATTGCGTCGGAGCCTGCGTCGGGGTCAGGGGGTCCCGGATCAAGAACATTGTCGAGGAACTGGCCGGCGAACGGATCGACATCGTCCGCTGGAATGAATCGCTGCCGGTGTTGGTCCCCAACGCCATGCAGCCGGCCGCCGTCGACGACGTGATCGTCTGTGCCTCGCCCTCGATCGGCAAAGTCCTCGTCCTGGTCGACGAAGATCAACTCTCGCTGGCCATCGGCAAACGCGGCCAGAATGTCCGGCTGGCTTCGAAACTCGTCGGCTGGGACATTGAGGTGATGACCCAGGAAGAGTTACACGACCAACTCGAACAATCGACCGAGGCCTTCGCGATGATCCCCGGGATT
>Ga0310123_10001275_pt1 | contig 21182 bp, 10 predicted proteins | sample CB6_AW_1057_MG_FD_203505 | JGI IMG/M metagenome (GOLD analysis project Ga0310123, IMG submission 203505) | Marine microbial communities from Western Arctic Ocean, Canada - CB6_AW_1057 | ecosystem: Environmental > Aquatic > Marine > Oceanic | place: Canada: Western Arctic Ocean | collected... | reverse complement strand
GTGGGCGTACTGGAACGGAGTGACGCTGGACTTCAGCCGGCCGGGAAAGCCGACGGACAATGCGTTCATCGAGTCGTTCAACGGACGGCTCAGAGAGGAGTGTCTGAACGAGCATTGGTTCGAGTCGGTGGCCGATGCCCAGCAGAAGCTGGACGACTGGCGACAGGACTACAACGACGTGCGTCCGCACAGTGCCCTCGGGCAGCAGACGCCACGGGAATTCGCGGCATCAAGAGCCCTGGCATGCCAGGGCTCCTGATGCCGGATTCCTAACATTCCAACTGGATCAAGGTTGGGGAGAGGGTCAAAATCCGGGTGATCCTCTCATTTCCACTGGTACAACGGGAGGGGGTAAGGTCCGTCGCGGTCCGTACTGCTGAATCCGCCTGCGCCAGATGTACTGGTTCGGATCCCGTGCCAGGGCCTGTCCCCAATGGTCCACGGCCCTCTGGAAGTCGCCCGCACGTCGGCTGGGCGACTCGTACCTCATTCGGAACGCGACTCCTAGGCGAAACAGGCTGTCACTATCCTTCACGTTTTTCTTGACTGCTTGCGTGTAGGCGGCAATCGCATCATCGACCCGCGAGGGTCCGCCCCAGAGAACCAGTGCGTCGGCGTAGTCTCGCCAAGGCCGAGCTGCGCCCGTGGACCGGGCGGCCTCAGCCAGCAGCCGCAAGTCCTTCTTATCGACGATCAGCTTGACGCCGCCGGGGCTGTCGTCCTTGAAAGTCCTCTTGAGGAAATCGCGTTCGAAGCTGTCGGGCCTTGGGCGAACGCGGCGAACGATGCCATGCTCGTCGATGGCAACCACGATCGGCACGGCTCGTGACTGAAACACATTGATCGGGTCGTGCAAGATCGGCCAGTCGAATCTCTTCCACTGCGCGAACAGCCGGCATCGGTCGGCATGTTGCTCTTGCGTGACCCCCAGGACCACGAGCCGACCTTGCTTGACCAGGTCGCGAGTGGCTTCGTGCCAGACCGGCACATGTTTGCGGCAACCGGCTCACCACGACGCAAACTGAATCAGCAGGACTTTTTTCCGCGAAACTGAGAAAGCGAAACAGGTTTGCCGTCCGATATGGTTGGTAGCGTGAAATCCGCATGCCGCTGGCCGACGCGCGGATTGTATCGACCAGCCGACACAGCGGGCGGGGACACGATTCCGGCCAGGCACAACGCCAATACCAAGACCACTGTTCACATCCTGCCGTCTCCGTTGGTTCTTGTCGAAGGGGATTTCCCGGCCGTCTGGGTCGGCCACCGCTTTCCCTTGACCCTGCCGCGATCCCGAAAGTACAGTGCGACTGTCATCCGTCTACGTTGATGCGAGGAGTGGGACGTGGGAGCGAGGCTATGATCGTATCACGCCAGGGTCAGGGTCGAGGAGAAATTGACCGACGGTCGTTTCTGGGCAGCAGCAACATGGCGGTGGGCGCGTTTGCTTTGCCCGCGCTGTTAGCGCGTCGTGCATCCTCGGCGGACAGACCGGCCGGTCGCGCAGCGGCCGAACAGGCGATTGTGATTCTGCTGCAAGGCGGCTGCTCGCATCTGGATACATGGGATCTCAAGCCCGACGCTCCTGCGGAGATTCGAGGCGAATTCCAACCGATCGCCACCAGCGTGCCTGGCGTATCGATCAGCGAGCATCTGCCCATGCTCGCCCAACGGGCGCACCGTTACAACGTGCTGCGAAGTGTTCATCACGCCACGCCGAGCCACGAGGCGGCTATCCACTGGGTTCTGACCGGCTACAACTATCCGGGCGCGAACACAACAACCCGCAACCGGAACATCCAGCCGTCGATGGGTTCGATCGTCGCCAAGTCGCTCGGGTCGAGCAAGCCAGGATTGCCCCCCTATGTCTGCGTTCCGGACAAGGGGCAATTGGGAGACCGCGTACGTTACGCTTCCGCCCATTTCCTGGGAATGGCATACGACCCATTCGAGTCGGGTCTGCCGCCGTCTGACGCAAAAACCGCGTTTCGCATACCGCCCAACCTGAGCCTGTCGAAAGCAGCGGACCTGCGCCGCTTCGAGCAGCGGATTGGTTTGCTGCGCCAGTTGGATCAATTGCCCAGGGCGATCGATACCAATGGCACGATGGACGGGATGGACGTTTTTCAGCAGAAAGCCATGGAGATGCTCGCCCACAGAGCGACGCGTGATGCGTTTGACCTTTCACAAGAACCGGTCGCTTTGCGTGAGCGTTATGGCAACACGCGAGTAGGCCAGGGAGCGATTCTCGGCCGGCGGCTGGCCGAAGCCGGTGTACCGTTCGTCCTGGTCAACTTCTCAATCAACCAGGAGTGGGATACGCACTCCAACGGCTTCAAGACGTTGAAGACGAAACGACTTCCGGAACTCGACCGTGCTGTTTCCGCGCTGCTCGATGATCTCCACGAGCGTGGACGCCTGCAATCCACGCTGGTGGCGGTCATCACCGAGTTCGGTCGAACTCCGACGATCAACAAGACAGCCGGTCGCGATCACTGGTCGAACGTGTTTTCGATCGTCATGGCCGGAGGGGGTTTGCAATCCGGCCAGTTCATCGGCACCAGCAACTCTCGTGGCGAGGTTCCCCAAGACCGCCCGATCCACATCAACGACGTGCTGGCGACCATCTACACCCAGCTTGGCGTTCCAACCGGTCTGGTCCACTACGACGACGGCCGTCCGGTCCCCGTGTTGTATGAAGGAAAGGCGATCGACGAACTGATTTGATTCGTCGTTTGTCGTTGACCTCGCTTCGCTCGGGATGGCACTGTGCTGCACCGAGGGTCGCAATGGCGGTCTAGCAACGTTCATGAGAAGGAACTCGGACCCTGGGGTCAGACGCCGCCCACAACGGGGTTTGCTCCACCTGTCGCGTTTCACAGGCGGGGCCTGACCCCTTCTTCGAGTTGCAACGAGTGCTGGTTGAAAAGGGGTCAGGCCCCGCCCGCGTGCCGTTGTGGGTGGAGCGGGACTTTCTGTGGGCGGCGTCTGACCCCGTCTCATCCCCGAGCCTCCGTTCTTCAACCCGCCGCAGGCGGGCTAGGGGGCCTTCGGCGGTGTCTTCAGCGAGGCGAGAAACGCCAACAGGTCGGCCACCTGCTGGGCGGTCATGTCCTTGAGCAGTAGCTCCGGCATCAGGCTCTTGCGCTGTGCGACCAGTTCTTCAATCTCCTCGGCCGGGATCACTGTTTGTTGGTTCTTGGTGTCGCGGATCACGACCTGTTTGTCCGTGCGGCTCACCAGCAGACCGGTGAACACCCGCCCGGCGGTCGTTTCCACGATGTAGGTCAGGTACTTCGGGTCGATCTTCCGCGAGGGGTTGAGGATCTGGTCGAGCAGTTCGTTGCGGCCATACTTCTTCCCGATCCCGTCGAGATCCGGGCCGACCGACTTGCCGGCTCCGGCCACCTTGTGGCAATTGCGGCACTGAGTCGCCTGCGATGTGGTGAAGAGTTTGCGCCCGGTTTCGGCGTTGCCCGTAAGAGCCAGCAACGCCGCCGGCCGTATCACTCGACCCAGCCTCTGCACCCGCCGCTCCTCGGGTATGAATCTCTCGAAGAGGTCGCGGGTGGTGATGTCGTCATGGGCGACGGCCGAGGCGATGATCTGTTTACGTGCGGCTGCTGAGAACTTCGAGCCGGGCCGATCGAGTCTCTGTTGAAGCAGCAGTGCCGTGGCGGTGGAGGCGAGTGAGCGTGCCAGGAGCCGAGGCGGGAGGCGGTCGCCGGAGGCTTCGAGTTCGGCAACTCGCGTGGGGGCTACGATCCGTGTGTCCTTCTGGGCCTCCGAGAGCCTGGCGATCGGTGTTTCGGAGCCGGCCAGGTCGGAGATCCAGTCGCGGATCAGGTCGGCGGCGGCCCGGTCGACGACTTCCGAGCCGATGTGCGGCATGCGGCCGCGGCCGAGTTTCGAGACGCGGAGGTAGAGCATGCTCCGTAACGGGTCGCCCGGTGCGATGATCCTGGCTTCACGGATGCCGAATGTGCCCTGGGTGGGTTTGGCATCGAGCATGCGGGTGGCGGCCAGCGAGAGGTCGGCGTGCATGTAGGCCAGCACCGCGCTGCCGGCGTGCAGGCGATGGCAGTGCGAGCAGTTGACGTGCAGAAAACTGCGGGCCCGACGCTCCGTCGGCTGCGACGCGTCGTAGGGATCGGCCAGGACGGGGGCCTGGGAACCCGAGAGAGGCCGGTCGAAGAGGCCCTGAGAAGTGAGGCTGGCCAGTTGGTTGCTGCGAGGCGAAGCGCCGGGTGTGGCTCGGTCGAGACCCGCGGCGTTGAAGCCCAGCACGTGGCCGCTCCACGGGTTATGACACCGCACGCATTCCACTCGCGAGGCAAAGTGCCAGGTCTGGCGGAGCGAGGCGGCGGGCTTGCGGGGTTTGGCCCCGTCGGGGACCTGGAAGTGGGCGTCGACGCCGGCCGAATCGATCAGCTCGGCATCGGTCCCCTCGGCATTCCAGCGGTAGCCATAGCCTCGCCACGTATCCCCGTCGTAGTGCATCAGCTGGGTTTCGATACGGGTGGGGCCGCCGCGGGTCTTTCGGTCGGGGTGGCCGGCGAGGTCCAGCGAGAGAGTCTTGAGGACGACGGTGCCGGCGGGGAACTTCCACTTGGCTTCGGGGGTGATCGCCTGGGTGCCGGGAACGGCGATGGCCCGCTGCGAGGTCGCGCCGTCGTGCCACGGTTGTGCGGCGACGTCATAGGTGATGACTCCGGGGGCGAGCCGGTACTCGGCGGTCGAGGCGAACAGACCCGTCTGGCTGAGTGTCCTGGGAAACCGGCTCGACTGGCCTCGCTTGGGGTTGGGCACCAGGCGGTGGATCGTGCCCCCGGTGTGGTCCATCAGCAACAGGTCGTCGGAGGTGTCGTAGCTGAAGCAGATGACTCGCAGTGACGTGTCGACCAGTTCACGCTGGTCGAGTACCTTCTTGGCCTTCGCGTCCCAGCCGAAGGACCACAGCTTGCCGGTTTCGTAGTCGCCGTAGACGTATTGACCGACCAGCGACGGCAATCGCTTGCCGTAATAGAACTCGCCGCCGGTGATCGAGGCGGATTCGCTGTGCGGGTGATCGACCGTGGGGGGCAGGATCGGCGTGGGGCCTCGCTTGAAGTGCGTGTTGACCGGTTGCCGACCCTCGACAATGCTCCAGCCGTAGTTGCCCCCCTTCTGGATTCGGTAGATGAACTCCCACAGCTCCCAGCCGACGTCGCTGACAAACAGGTCGCCGGACTTGCGGTCGAACGAGAGTTTCCAGGGGTTGCGGAACCCGTAGGCCCAGATCTCCGGTAGCACGCCTTTGGTCTTGATGAACGGGTTGTCCGGCGGCACGCGGTAGGTGCGGCCGGGGTCGGTGTGGTCGACGTCGATGCGGATCAGGGTCGAAAAGTAGTTGCTGCAGTCCTGGCCGTGGTTGGGGGGGTCCGGCGGGTTGGGGCCGACACCGTCTCCGGCGGTGATGTAGAGGTAGCCATCGGGGCCGAACCGCATCGCCGCTCCGTTGTGACCGCCCGAGGGCCAGCGGAAGACCTCCTCGCGACTCTTCGGGTCGATCGTCGGCGGATCCATGCTCGAAAAACGGTACCGGCAGACCTTGGTTCCGGTGGCCTGGGGGCCCTGGATGTAGGAGATGAAGCAGGTGCGGTTTTCGAGGAACTTGGGGTGGAAGGCGAAGCCGTAGGCGTTGGAGATCGCCGGCTTGTGCTGCTTGAGATCGAGGACCGCGTCGGTGGTGGCGACGTCCTGGCGGTCGGGGAACGAGACGATCCGGCCGGCGAGTTCCATCACCAGCAGCCGGTCGGTGCCGGGAATCGGTCGCATCTCGACCGGGTTCTTGAACTTCAGCTTCGGGAATCGGTGCTCAACGAGAAATGGCGACGGGGGCTCGGGGGTGCCGACAACCTTTGAAGTGGTCCAGCCGACCTTCCGCCGGGGGGTCTTGCCGGCCTTCTTCTTGTCGGTCTTGTCGTTCTTCGGAGCCTTGTCCTGGGCGTGGATCGTGTCACCGATGATCAGCGATCCAACCAGCAGTGCAAAGAGGCCGGTCAGCAGGTTGAAGCGGGTTCGAGCAGATCTCACTTGAGCGACTCCAGAAAAGCGAGCAGGTCGGCCAGTTGCTGGGCAGTCATGTCCTTGACCAGCAACTCGGGCATCAGGCTCTTGGGTTGAGCAATCAGCATCTCCACGTCGTCGGCGGCCACCCGGATCTCCTTACCCGCGGGGTCCCGCAGTACGACTTCCTTGTCGGACTTCGAAATGAGCAACCCGGTGTGGACGCGGCCCTGGGCGGTTTCGACCAGGTAGGCGCGGAACTTGGGGTCGATCTTGCGTGAGGGTTGCAGGATCGACTCGAGCAGTGCTCGGCGATCGTTCTTCTTGGCGATCCCGTCCAGATCGGGTCCGACCGACTTGCCCTGTTTGGCAATCCGGTGGCAGTTGCGGCACTGGAAGCCGGCCGCCTTGGTGAACAGCTGGCGTCCCACGTCGGAGTTGCCGGGGATCTTGAGGATCTGTTCGGCCTGAACGGTGCTGCCGAGTCGCTTGATGCGTTTCTCGTAGGGCAGGAACCGCTCGAAGAGATCGCGGATGCGGACATCGGCGTGGGTGGAACCCGACTGGATGGCCAGTTTCCCCGTGGCGTTGGGCAGCGGGGTCCTGGGATGGTCGACGGCGAGTGCCAGTTGCAGGGCGCCGCTGGAGGAGGCGAGTAGTTGGTCAATGGTTGCCTTCTGGGTGGCGGCGTCGAGGTCGGGACCGGCGAGTCCGCTCAGCAGCGTGTCGTGGCGAAGTCGCAGCGACGCGGCCGAGGCGTCTCCGCTGCCCTTGGGCGCGAGCTTGGGATCGAGCGAGGCGATCCAGTCGTGGACCAGCTGCAGGCCCCGGCGGTCGACCACCTGCGATCCGAAGTGCGGCATGCGGCCGCGGCCGAGCTTGGCCATGCGGTACAGCAGCACCGAGCGGTACGCTCCGGCCGGCGCCATCACTCGTGCGGCAAGCATGCCGAAGGTGCCCTGGGTGGGGCGGGCGCCCAGGAGGTTGGATTGCTTGAGCGAGAACTCGTAACGGATGTCCATCGCCGCCGTTCCGCCGCCTCCGCGACGGTGACACGTCGCGCAGTTGGCGTGCAGGTAGGCTCGGGCTCGCTGCTCCAACGGCAGTTTCGTGTCGGCCGGGTCGGGCATCGCTGCGGGCAGCTTCTCGGGCAGCCCGCTGAGCACTCCGATGTGCGAGAGCGCGCGGAACTGGTTGTCGGTGACCGTGCCGTAGCGGTGGTCGCGGTTGAGTTGGGCGGGGGTGAAGCCATACAGCGATCCGCCGCGGGTGGTGTGACAGAGGATGCATTCGGTCCGGCTGGCGTGGTGCCAGCTCTGGACACGCTTGCCGCCGGGTGCGGAGGGGTCAATGACGGTAAACAGGCTGTCGCTGCCGACGTCCTCGGCCAGCACCGCATCGGTGCCGGAGTCGTTCCAGATGTAGTTGTAGGCCTGCCAGGACTGGCCGTTGAAGTGCAGCAGTTGGGTTTCGATGGGACGCCGTGACCGCGGGTCACCTGCGACGAGATCCAGCGAGATGGTCTTGGCCAGTACGCCGTCGAGCGGGAAGGCGAATCCTCCGGCGACGTTGCCGATCTGGATGTTCGAGGTCTTGTGAAATCCCAGTTTCGAGGTGCCCGGCAGAGCGAGAAATCGTTCCGAGACGGCGTGATCGGCCCACGGGGCGGCGCCGACTGAGTAGGGGATCACTCCGGGGGCGAGTCGGCGGTTGCGAGTCGAGGCGTAGAGCCCGGTATCGCTGAGCTTGCGGGGGAAGTTGAGGTTGACGGTTTTCGGGTCACCGGGCACCAGGCGGTGCAGGCCGCCGCTGACATAGTCGACGACGTACAGTTCGCCGTCGTGGTCGGTGCCGAAGCAGATGATCTGCAGGGTGGTGTCGACCAGCTCCCTGCTCTTCAGCAGCCGCTTGCCGTCGTGCCGGGCCGACCAGATCTTGCCCGTCACGTAGTCGCCGTAGATGTAGGCTCCGGTGAGTGACTTCAGTCGCTTGCCGGTGTAGACCTCGCCCCCGGAAATCGAACGGCTCTCGGTGTGCGAGTGGGCCACGGCCGGAGGAGAGATCGACGTGGGGCCCCGGTCCCATTCCGGGTGCACCGATTGAGAGGCTTCGACGATGCTCCAGCCGTAGTTGGCTCCCTTTTCCACACGGTAGATCATCTCCCACATCTCCCAACCCACGTCTGCGCACCAGAGGGCTCCGTTGGTCGGGTCGAAGGTGATCTTCCAGGGGTTGCGAAACCCGTAGGCCCAGACTTCGGGTCGGGCGGCGGGGGTCTTGAGGAAGGGGTTGTCGGTGGGGATCGAGTAGGGACGATCGCCGCTAGCGTGGTCGACATCGATCCTCATGATCGTCGCCGGCAACGTGGCCAGGTTCTGGCCGTTTCGGCGGCTGTCCGGCGGGAAGGCTCCGGCACCGTCGCCGGCACTGATGTAAAGGTACCCGTCGGGGCCGAACTCCAGGCAGCCGCCGTTGTGGCCTCCGGCCAGCCAGCGGATCACCGTTTGCTCGGACTTGGGGTCGATCGTGGGTGGGTCGGTTTTGCTGACGGTGAAGCGCGAGACGACCGTGCCGTGGGGGTCACCGTTTTCCATGACATAGGTGATGTAGCAGTAGCGGTTGGTGGCGAATTTCGGGTGGAAGGCCAGGCCGTAGACCTGCCTGAGACCCTTGATGGCGGGTGCCAGATCGACGGCGAGGTCGGCGGCACGGGGCTTCGTGCGGGGGTTGAAGCTGAACACCTTGCCTTTGAGTTCGACGAGGAACAGACGAGGAGTGCCCGGTGCATGGGTCAGGATGACGGGGTCGGTGAAGCGGAGCCCGGGCAGCACCGCCTCGATGGCAAACGGGGGCGGGGGGTCCGGTGAGCCGGTGATCGTCGACGTGGTCCAGGGGACGCGACGGTCCAGGCCAAACGGCCTGGCGGGCTCGGCGGCGTCCAGGCCCGTGGCGGCCAGCAGGAACAGCAGCAGCAGCAGTGCTTGTGAAAATCGAGCCGGAGCCATGGCGGTCTTTATCGATGGGGTTGAGAGGTCGATGGTGCGGCGTGCATGGTACCGCCACCTCTGGGGAGATTCACCTCTTGCCCGGTGTGGGAGATCGAGTCACAATCCGTGAAGGAATCAACCGGATCGAGATCGTGCAGGCGGGGAGGAACGGGTTGTGAGCCGATTGAATCGACGCGGAATGCGAATTGTGGTGCTGACGTCGGTGTTGACGTTGACGTTGGGCCTGCCGGCGGTGACGTGGGCCCAGGCCAGGACCGCTGCCCAACCCCGGCCTGATGCCAAGCCGGCCGCAAAGGCTGCCGCCACGAGTCGGGCGACTGTCGAGCAGATTGCCGGGTGGGTCAAGGAGTTGACCAGCCGCGATTTCCAGGCCCGGCGTGCCGCGTCGAGGCGACTGGTGGCTGCGGGCAAGGCGGTGATTGGAAAGGTGAGCGAGGCGGCCGATGGCAGCGATCTGGAGCGGACCACTCGCTGCCTGTACGTGCTGAAGAAGCTGCAGGGCTCTGAAGATAAAGCGACGAAGGCGGCGGCCGGGGCGGCGCTAAAGAAGTTGGCCGGGAGCAAGAACTCGACGGTGGCTCGCCGGGCCCAGGCGGCGCTGCCCAAGGCCGATCCGAAGCCGGCGGCCCGGCCGAGCACTCTGCAGGAGTTTCGGATCATTGGGCTGCAGGCCGCCAACCGGATCTCGGTAAGCGTGGTCAATGGCCAGCGAACGATCGAGGTCAAGGAGGGGACTGGGAAGATCCTGATCCAGGACAACAACGGCAAGCAGATCCGGATGGAGATCACCTCGAGGGTCAAAGGGAGGCTGCAGATCCGCAAGGTGAAGGCGGCGACCGAGGAGGCGTTGAAGAAGGCAGATCCCGAGGCGTACAAGCTGTACAAGAAGTACACCCTCAACAATGCCTTGCAGATCCAGATCCAGGGGATTCGCCGCGGAGCCCTGCCGCTGCCCCTGCCCGGGGTGCGGCCATTGAGACGGCCTCGGCCGGTGTTGCGCCTGCCACGCCGCTCGGTATGGCATCAGCAGGTCGAGGCGGCTCAGACGAGCGTCGACGCGGCGGTGGCCAGGCTGCAGGCTTTGGCCAAGTTGCCCTCTGCCAAGCCGGAGCAATTGCGGGAGGTGCTCGGGGAATTGAGCAAGGCTCAGAAAGTGCTCACGGCGCTGCTCGGGCCACGCAGTCTGAAGCCCAAGCCCGGCGGAGAAAAAAGTAACCGATCCCCGGGAAACGCCATCCGGGTGTCATTCCCTACTAGCAGACTGTTGAAGAACTTGGAGTCCGGGGTCAGAATCCAGCCATTCCCAACCACCAAACCCCAACGGGGTTTCATTCCCTAGCCCAGTGTCAGCCCGCCGCCAGGCGGGCGCCACGCTGGGTTTGCCAACGCCGCGTTCCGCTCGCGCCCGCACCGGCTCCCCCACCCGATCGCACCCCAAACCGGACCGGCTCGCACACACGCCCGGTGCCCAAGCCGCGGCAACTGCGGTCGGGACAGGCACGCCGCACTAGGCCTGCGGCGAACCGTGCGGTGAGCCAGTCCCCGTGGGCGGGCTAGGCCAGGATGTCCTTGACCAGCTTGCCGTGGACGTCGGTCAGGCGGTGACGACGTCCCTGGTACTTGAAGGTCAGCCGCTGGTGGTCGATGCCCAGGCAATGCAAAAGCGTGGCGTTGAGATCGTGGACGTGGACCGGGTTCTCGACGATGTTGTACGAATAGTCGTCGGTGGTGCCGTAGGTCAGGCCGGACTTGATGCCGGCTCCAGCCACCCAGATCGAGAAGCAGCGAGGGTGGTGGTCTCGGCCGTAGTCGGTCTTGGTCAGCCGGCCCTGGCAGTAGACGGTTCGCCCGAATTCTCCGCCCCAGACCACCAGCGTATCCTTGAGCAAACCGCGTTGGGCGAGGTCGAGCACCAAGGCGGCACTGGCCCGGTCGGTGGCGGCACACTGTTCAGCGATCTTCTTGGGCAGCGTGGCGTGCTGGTCCCAGCCTCGATGGAACAGCTGCACGAAACGAACACCTCGCTCGCACAGCCGACGGGCGAGCAGGCAGTTGGAGGCAAATGTGCCGGGCTTGCGCGAGTCTTCACCGTAGAGCTTGAAGATGTGATCGGGCTCCGACGACGTGTCGGTGAGTTCCGGGACGGAGGTCTGCATGCGGAAGGCGAGTTCGTACTGAGCCATCCGGGTGCTGATCTCGGGGTCGCCCTGCTGCTTGAGCTTGAGCTGGTTGAGTCGGGCGAGGTCGTCGAGGAAGCGGCGGCGGATGGACTGGCCCAGGCCGCCGGGGTTCGAGAGGAACAGCACGGGGTCGCCGATCGAGCGGAACTTGACGCCCTGGAACTTGCTGGGCAGGAACCCGCTGCCCCAGAGTCGATCGTAGAGCGGTTGTCCGCCCGAGCCTGAGACCATGGCGACGAAGGCGGGGAGATCGGCGTTGAGGCTGCCCAGGCCGTAGGAGAGCCAGGATCCGAAGCTGGGTCGGCCGGCCAGTTGGGCTCCGGTCTGGATGAAGGTGATCGCCGGGTCGTGGTTGATCGCCTCGGTGTGCACGGTCTTGAGAATGGTGATCCGGTCGGCGATACCGGCGGTTTCGGGCAGCAGTTCGCTGAGCGACTGGCCACTTTTTCCGTGACGCGCGAAGGCGAAGCTCGAGGGGGCGATCGGGAAGCGTTCCTGCTTGGAGGTCATCCCGGTCAGGCGTTGCCCCTTGCGGATCGAGTCGGGCAGGTCGGCGTCGCGGTGCTTTTCGAGGCCGGGCTTGTGGTCGAAGAGATCCAGTTGCGAGGGGGCCCCGGACTGGAACAGGTAGATCACCCGCTTGGCCTTGCCGGCAAAGTGCGGCGGGATGGCCGCGGACCCGGCTGCGGCTGCGGGGGCGGGGGCCTCGGCGAGTCCATCTTCCTGCAGCAGTGTCGAGACGGCGGCCAGTCCGGCGGCCGAGCGACCCAGGAAGGCGCGGCGGGCCAGGGCGAGGTGTTCGGTGATCGGTTGCGGGGTGGGAAGCACCGGGGTGTCCTTGGGTTACTCGCGGCTGATGGCTTCATCGAGATTGAGCAGCAGGCTGGCCAGGGCGGTCCAGGTCGCGACGTCGACGTCGTCGAGACCCTTGCGGCGGGGCGTGTCGCCGGTGGCCGCCAGTTGGGCCGCGGCACCGGGCAGCCTGGCAAATGCGGCTCGCTGGTGCTTGAGATTGGCCAGCAGGATGGCCGATTCGGCGCGGCTGGGTGGGCGTGAGACGGTCAGCAGGAAGGCCTGCTCGAGCCGGGCGGGGTCGCTCTTGCCCGGGCCGGACAGCACGCGTTCGGCCAGGCAGCGGGCGGCCTCGGTGAAGGTGACGTCGTTCATCAACGTCAACGCCTGCAGCGGAGTGTTGGTCCGCGACGGTCTCACGATGCAGGCCTCTCGGGTGCTGGCGTCGAAGGCGAGCATCGTGGGGTTGGTGACGGTTCGCTTGGAGTAGGTGTAGAGGCTGCGGCGGTACAGGCCGCCTCCGGTCGACTGGTCGTAGTCGGTGGTCGAGGCGATTTCCTTCCAGAGACCTTCGGGCTGGTAGGGCCGCACCGAGGGGCCTCCGATCTGCTCGTTGAGCAGCCCCGAGGCGTACAGCGCCTGGTCGCGGATCACCTCGGCAGAGAGCCGATAGCGGGGGGCACGCGAGAGCAGGCGGTTGTCCGGGTCGCGGTCCAGCAGCGCGGGCACGACCCTCGACGATTGCCGGTAGGTGTTGCTGGTGACGATCAGCCGAACCAGCGCCTTGACGTCCCAGTCGTTGCGGTGGAATTCGGTCGCGATCCAGTCGAGCAGCTGAGGGTGGGAGGGCAGTTCGCCCTGCGACCCGAAGTCCTCGGTGGTCCGCACCAGCCCGGCTCCGAAGAGTCCCTGCCAGAGCCGGTTGGTGATGACCCGGGCCGTGAGCGGGTTCTGCTTGTTGACCAGCCAGCGGGCGAGTCCGAGTCGATTGCTGGGGCTGCCCTGGGGGAGGCGCGGCAGGATGGCGGGAGTGCCGGGTTGGACCAGGACACCGGGACGATCGTATTGGCCACGCAGCAGCAGGTGGGTCTTTCGTGGCTGGGTGAGTTCCTGCATGACCATCACGGTGGGGACCGCCGCGAGGAAGGCTCGAGCTTCACGAGTGAGTGCGATGTGCCGGGCGATCAAATCGCGATGGCCTCGGGTGGCGTGCTTGGCGATGTAGTACTGGCGGAGCTTGGCGGCCTGGGCGGATGTCCGCTGGGCCTGGGGGATCTTGAGCAGTTCCGGGATGTTCAAAGGGGTGGCGAGGATCGAGACCTCCCTCGCCGAGAGGTCCCGCGAGTAGATACGGACGTCGTCGAGCAGACCGCTGAAGAACCCCTCGGGGCCGCCACCGGCGCCGATCCGCACCGGCTCGTCGATGTCGAATGACTGGTTGATGAAGTCGTGGTCGACCAGCAGCGGGACCGGTTTGCCGTCGAGGTAGAGCCTGATGCCCGACGCGAGCCGGCTGCCGTCGTAGCTGACAGCCAGGTGGTACCAGCGGCCGGCGGTGATCGGTCGGGCCGAGCGGACGCGGATCGAGTCGTCGAGCCAACGGGTGATCAGGTTGATGCGGACGTGCCCGTCGGCCAGGTCGACGTAGTAGCCCTTGGCGCGGGGCTCGTCGGTCATCTTGGAGATCAGCGTGCCGCGGTCGACGCGATCGGCCTTGAGCCAGATGGCCAGTGTCAGCTGGTCGTAGTAATTGAAGCCGGCCAGTGACTTGTCGGTGGCCAGGTGCGAGCCCTCGGCCAGCCGAGCGGACTTGCCGACTTGTCCGTCGGCATAGTCGGCCTCGGCCGGCAGCGGCATCGCCGGCTGCTTGGCGTCGACCGTGTTGGTCAGGGTGCCGTCGAGCGGGAAATGGACAAGCAGTCCGTCGGTCAGCGACCAGTCGGTGTCGGCGGGAAGGCGGGCGGCCGGTGAGGCTTCCCAGCTCCGCTGGGCCATGCCCAGCAGGGGTTGGAGTTTGAGAGAGGTGCGGCGGGATTCGGCGAGTGCAGTGGCGAGCTGCTGCTGACGCTGCTGCTGGGCGGGAGTGGGCGCCTTGATGTAGGGGGGCGAGTTGCCCTCCTTGATGGCCCGGCCGTTCTCCGGAATGTTGTTGAAGTAGGCAAAGACCCGGTAGAACTCCTGCTGAGGGATCGGGTCGTACTTGTGTTCGTGACAGCGGGCACACTTCAAGGTCAGGCCCAGCCAGACCGTGGCGGTGGTGTCGACACGGTCGACGACGTATTCGACCTGGAACTCCTCGGGAATCACACCGCCCTCGCTGTTGCCGCGATGGTTGCGGTTGAACCCGGTGGCGATCAGTTGATCGAGCGTGGGATCGGGCAGCAGGTCGCCGGCGAGTTGTTCGATGGTGAAGCGGTCAAAGGGCATGTTGCCGTTGATCGCACCCAGCACCCAGTCCCGCCATCGCCACATCGAGCGGGGTCCGTCGTTCTGGTAACCGCTGGTGTCGGCGTAACGTGCGGCATCGAGCCAGTCGACGGTGAGGTGTTCGCCGGTGCGGGGTGAGGCGAGCAGGCGGTCGACTTCACGCTGGTAGGCCGCCGGGGTGGTGTCGGCCAGGAAGGCGAGCACACGCTGGGGGGTGGGGGGCAGGCCGGTGAGGTCCAGGTGCAGACGCCGCAACAGCGTGCTGCGGTCCGCCTCGGGGGAAGGAGCCAGGCCCTCGCGGTCCAGACGCGAGAGGATGAAGTGATCGATCGCATTGCGTGGCCACTCGGGGCGACTCACCCTCGGCAGCGGCGGGCGGGTCGCAGGGATGAAGGACCAGTGAGGCTGCCAGGAGGCGCCCTGGGCGATCCACTTCTGGATCAGTTGGGCCTGGCGGGGGGTGAGCGTGAGGCCCGAATCGGCCGGAGGCATCCGCTCGTCGGCGTCCCGGGAGGTGATTCTCTGGTAGAGAGCACTGGTGGCCGGCTTGCCGGGGACCACCACCGTGTGATCGTCACGGCGGGCGAAGAGGCCCTCACGGGTGTCGAAGCGGAGCTTGGCCTGACGCTTCGTCTTGTCCGGACCGTGGCAGTGGTAGCAGAGGTTCGAGAGGATCGGGCGAATGTCGCGGTTGAATTGGACCGTTTCGGGGACCGGTTCCGCGAGCAGTCCCTCGGCAGCCTCAACCGTCGTGCCCATCGTCATCGACACGAGGAGCAGCAGCAGCCCAATGGGAAGCGAGCGACGGCTCATCCAAGCGGTCCTGCAGGACGGTTGCGAGGCGGGCCCGAGCCAGCCGGAAACCGACACGATAGCAGATCAGCCGTGGGACATGCGACAGCGTCATCATGGCTCGGCGGAGAAGATTTCCTGGAAAAAATGACCTTGTAAACACCTGTTCACTCATGTATACACTCGTATACAGACGATGCAATGGCGCTCCAGTCTCAAAACATGGGCAGGGCCATGAACACAATGGACGCAATGGACGCAATGGACGCAATGGACGCCAAGCACAGCCGGTCGCCACAACCTCACAGTGATGAAACGTCCCAGGCGGGCGGGTCGGGATTCGCAGATCCTCCGTTGCGGCCACTTTCGGAGCGTCAGCAGCAGATCCTGGAGTTCATCCGGACCGAGTTGCAGGTCCGCGGATATGCTCCGACGGTCCGTGACATCGTTCGTCACGTGGGAGACCGTTCGCCCACGAGTGTGCATCGTCACTTGAAGACGCTCGAGCGACACGGCCTGATCGTGCGGGATGCCAAGAAGAGCCGTTCGATCCGGATGGTGGGCCAGGAGCCGGGACAGGCCGATTGGGGACGGAGTCCGGCACGGGCCGGGTTGCCCCTGGCGGGGGTGATCGCGGCGGGGAGTCCGATCGAGGCGATCGAGCAGGATGAACGGATCGATTTTGATGCTCTGTTCAACCGTGACGGTCACTTCGTGCTGCGGGTGAGGGGTGATTCGATGATCGAGGACCACATCGACGACGGCGACCTGGTGGTGGTGCGTCAGACCGAACGCTGCCGCGAGGGCGATACGGTGGTGGCGTTGCTCGAGGACGGAACGGCCACGCTGAAGCGGTTCTACCGCGAGCCGGACCGCATCCGGTTGCAACCAGCCAACGCGAAACTCGAGCCGATCTACGCACAGAACGTAAAAATCCTCGGCGTGGTCGCAGGAGTCGTCCGGCAGATCCCCTGACACCGCCCCTGCCACCCCTCTCCTCTCTCCTCTCTCCTTTCTCCTCTCTCCTTTCCCTCATGTCACGCCAGGACACGATCAAGGACCTCGCCGACCGACTCCGTCGGATGGAGCGACGGGCTGCTCCGGCAGCGGGACGCGAGCCATCAATCGGCACCGGCCACGCGGCGTTGGACAGCGTGTTGCCGGCCGGAGGTCTGAGGCAGGGTACTCTGCTGGAGTGGATCAACGGCGAGGGTCCGGGAAGTGGGGCTGCGACCCTGGCGTTGCTGGCCGCCGGTGGACTCATACGTCAGCAGGAGTCCGGTCCCGCAGGCACCCTGGCGGTGGTCGACAGAGATGGTGGGTTCTACGCGGCGGCCGCGGCCGGATTGGGGTTGTCTCCGGAGCGGATCCTGTTGGTGCAGGCCGGGTCCGAGGACGAGTGGAAATGGGCGGTGGAGCAGGTTTTGCGGAGTTCGGCGGTCGACGTGGTGTTGACCTGGGCCGATTCGCTGGATGACCGGGTCTTTCGTCGCTGGCAGTTGGCGGCGGAGTTGGGAGGTGGTGTGGGAATGCTGGTGCGATCGGCCGAGGTGGTGCGGGAGGCCTCGTGGGCTTCGGTCAGGTTGATGGTACGGGGGTGTGTGGGTGAGGAGTCTGCGACGGGTCGGCGATGGAGTGTTCGGGTACTCAGTGGTGGAGTAGGTCGTGGGGCATGGAGAGCCGGGTATCAGGAGCGTGACGTGTTGCTGGAGTTGAACGATGAGACGGGTGGCCTGCGTTTACTTCCCCGACTGGAGCGTGCAGTACCACCTGGCGTCTCGGCGACCGGGTGACCGTCGACTGCTGGTGGTGTCGACGACGGCCGGTGGCCGAGGTGAGCGGGTGGTGGCCTGTTGTGCGGGTTCGGCTGCCGCAGCGGTACGGCCGGGCATGCCGCTGGCCGAGGCCCGTGCGGTGTTGCTGGGGCCGGTGGGTGTCCCAACTGAGGCGGGCGAGGCGGGCGAGGGGCTGGAGGTGGTCGAGGCGGACGAGGAGGCGGATCTGAGGGTGCTGGCCGAGGAGGGTCGGCGTGGCTGGCGTTTCACACCTTTGGTCTCATTGACTCCCGCGGCCCGCCCCGGACAACCACCCGCCCAGGACCCTCGCAGCCGACCCGAATCGCTGCTGGCCAACATCACCGGCTGCGGCCACCTGTTTGGCGACGAGCGGGGCCTGGCGACGGCGATGCAACAGGAGTGGAGCGGACGGGGCTTTGCTGTGCGGGTTGCGGTGGCGGGATCGCCGGGTGCGGCCTGGGCGATCGCTCATGCGGCTCACTGGACCGGCCAGCCGTGGATCCCGCTGGTGGCCTCAGAGGGTCGTGACGAGTTGTGGATGCGTCGGCTGCCGATCGAGGCGCTGGCGTTGCAGCCGAGAGTGGTGAGGGCCTTGAGGGAACTGGACGTGGTACAGGTCGAGGGGTTGCTCGGACTGCCGCTCGCGGAAATCAAGCGGCGTTTCGGCGAGGAGACACTGTGGAGGATCGATCGGGCGTTGGGGCGGTGGCAGGAGCCGTTGGAGTGCCTGCCGATGCCCGACCCGGTGGTGGCTTGCCGGACCTTCGACGAACCGATCAGCCGGGGGGACTGGTTGCAGCAGGCTCTGCGGGAACTTGTACTGGAGGTGGCCTGTGGTCTCCAGCGGCGGGGTCGGGTGGCCTGGCGGCTGGTCTGCCGGGTGCGGACGGAGGCTTCGAAGGTCGAGCCGGAATGGATCGAGTGGGTGACGGGACTGGTCGAGCCCAGTCGGCAGGCGGAGCACCTGTGGGAGTTGGTGAGTTTGCAGAGCGAGCGGCGTCGCTGGCCTGAGCAGGTGGTTCAACTGCAGGTGTCCGCCGAAGGAGTGGTGGTTCCCGAGCGGCCTCAGCAGACTCTGTTCGAGACGGGAACCGAATACGAGACCGCAACCCACGGCGGGAGGTTGCGGCGGGGGATGGCTCGATTGGTCGAGAGACTTTCGAGCCGATTGGGCGAGAGGTCGGTGTCTCGACCGGTGCTCTGTGAAGCGGTGGTTCCCGAATCGGCCGTGGTGCTTGTGCCGGTGGGTCGTGAGTCGTCTCGGGAGAGTGGGTCGGGGGCGGGGTCGGGGGCGGGGGCGGGGGCGTGGTTGGGACCCGTCACGCGGCCACTGCGGCTGCTCGAGGGCCCGCGTGCGATCGAGGTGATGGCGGTGGTGCCCGAAGGACCGCCGATCCGGTTCGACTGGGAGGGCCGCGGTCGACGCGTGGTGCGGTACTGGGGACCCGAGCGGATCGAAACCGGTTGGTGGGCCGACGGCGGGGTGGCTCGAGACTACTACCGGGTCGAGACCGATACGGGGGAGTGGTACTGGCTGTTCCGTCGTCGCGGCGATGCCCGGTGGTTCGTGCATGGAGTGTTCGAATAGTGCCCGACCAGACCCCACCCAGCCGCCGCCCACCGCTCGCCTCGGATCGGTCCGGTTCGAGGCCCCGCGGGGCGCGTCGTCGCGGCGGGGCCGGATATGTCGAGTTGAGTTGCCGCACCAACTACTCGTTCCTCGAGGCCGCGTCTCACCCGGACGAACTGGTGGCCCGGGCACTCGAGCTGGGGCATGAGTCTCTGGCCATCACCGACGTCAACAGCCTGGCCGGGGTCGTGCGGGCCCACGTGGCCGCTCGCGAACTCGATCTGGACCCGCCCTGGAATATCGTCTGCGGGGCGAGGCTGCGTTTTCAGGACGCACCGCCGGTGGTGGTCTGGGTGCCGGATCGCGAAGCGTACGCGGTGCTATGTCGCCTGCTGACAACCGGTCGCCGACGGGCTCCCAAGGGAGAATGTCGCCTGTGGTGGAGCGACCTGGCCGGGGCCGGGGGCGCGTCTGGAGCCGGGAGTGGGGGCGGCGGTGGAGGTGGTTTACTGGCGGGAGTATTGTTGCACCGCCTGCTGCCGCGGGGGCCTGTCAGTGGTGAGGATCGAGAGCAGGCGATGTCGTTCCTGGAACGGTTCGCCGCGACGTTCGGGGACCGGGGATACGCTCTGGGCGGCCTGTTCCGGGGTCCCGACGATGCCGGCAGCTGGCGACGCATGACCGCTTGGGCCCAGGCCGCCGGACTGCCCCTGGTCGCTACCTCCGATGTGCTGTACCACGATCCGGCCCGACAGCCGCTGGCCGACGTGCTCTCGGCGATCAGCCAGAGATGTCCGGTCGATCGGCTGGGATTCCATCGTCAGACGAATGCGGAGCGGGCTCTGAAGGGGTATCAGGAGATGGTCGAGCTGGTGGGTGGGGACCGGCCGGCGGTGCTCCGCAGCCTGGAAGTCGCACGGCGGTGCCGGTTTTCCTTGGACGAGTTGAAGTACGAGTATCCCGAGGAGCTGTGTCCCGAGGGGACAGCGGTGGGCGAGTACCTGGGTCGACTGACCTGGGAGGGTGCGGCCCGCAGGTATCCCTCGGGGGTGCCCGATTCGGTGCGACGCCTGGTGGAGCACGAGCTCGAACTGATCGCGGAGCTGGGATACGAACCCTATTTTCTGACCGTGTGGGACCTGGTGCGGTTTGCCCGCAGCCGAGGCATTCTCTGCCAGGGCCGCGGTTCGGCGGCCAATTCGGCCGTGTGCTACTGCCTGGGCATCACCTCGGTGGATCCCTCGCGGATCGACGTCCTGTTCGAGCGTTTCGTGAGTCGTGAGCGGGACGAGGCACCCGACATCGATGTCGATTTCGAACACGAACGTCGTGAGGAGGTTTTGCAGTACCTTTATAGTAAGTACGGGAGGGACCGGGCCGGGATGACCGGCGTGGTGATCACCTACCGGCCCAAATCGGCGTTGCGGGATGTGGGCAAGGCGTTGGGCTTGTCGCTGGATCGGGTCGATCGCCTGGCGCGGATGGTCGACGGGGTCCACGATGACGAACGGTTCGCCGGACGAATTCGCGACGCGGGTCTCGACCCCACGTCGCGACTGGGCCGACAGCTGATCGGGCTGGTCCGGGAAATACTCGGATTTCCCCGCCACCTCTCGCAGCACGTGGGCGGGATGGTAATCACCCGCGGTCGGCTCTCGGAACTGGTCCCGATCGAAAACGCGGCGATGCAGGGCCGCACGGTGATCCAGTGGGACAAGGACGACCTGGACGCGTTGGGGATCCTGAAGGTCGACTGCCTGTCGCTGGGCATGTTGACGGCGATCCACCGTTGCCTGGAGACGATCGGGGCTAAGGGGCCCCGGCAGACGATCGACGAGGCGATGGCCTCGGTGCCGGCCGAGGACCCGGAGGTCTACGAGATGATCAGCCGTGCCGATACGGTGGGGGTGTTCCAGATCGAGAGCCGGGCGCAGATGAGCATGTTGCCCCGGCTGCAACCGCGGTGTTTCTACGACCTGGTGATCGAGGTGGCGATCGTACGGCCCGGGCCGATCCAGGGCGACATGGTGCATCCGTACCTGAGACGTCGGGCGGGGCGTGAGGAGGTGAGTTACCCGAACGAGGCGATTCGGAGGGTGCTGGAAAAGACACTCGGTGTGCCGATCTTCCAGGAACAGGCGATGCGGCTGGCGGTGGTTGCCGCCGGGTTTACTCCGGGACAGGCCGACCAGTTGCGGAGGGCGATGGGTGCCTGGCGACGCCCGGGGGTGATCGAGAAGTTCCACAGAGAGTTGGTCGACGGGATGAGGGGGCGGGGGTACGACGAGGAGTTTGCCGAGCGGCTGTTTCGTCAGATTCGAGGGTTTGGGGAGTACGGGTTCCCCGAGTCTCATGCCGCCAGCTTCGCGCTGCTCGTCTACGTCTCGGCCTGGCTCAAGCGATACCACCCCGCAGCGTTCTCTGCCGCGTTGCTCAACAGTCAGCCGATGGGCTTCTACGCCTCCGCCCAACTCGTCGCCGATGTCCGCGGGCATGGGGTCGAGGTGCGGGGGGTGGACATCAACCACAGCGAGTGGGACTGCACGATCGAGGGCGACGCGACCGTGAGGGG
>Ga0310123_10001272_pt1 | contig 21196 bp, 10 predicted proteins | sample CB6_AW_1057_MG_FD_203505 | JGI IMG/M metagenome (GOLD analysis project Ga0310123, IMG submission 203505) | Marine microbial communities from Western Arctic Ocean, Canada - CB6_AW_1057 | ecosystem: Environmental > Aquatic > Marine > Oceanic | place: Canada: Western Arctic Ocean | collected... | reverse complement strand
GGCGGCCGCAGCAACAACTTGACGATCACCGATAGCTCGATCAGCAACAATACAAACGGCGGCGGAATTCAATACTCCCTTGGCGCCGGGGGCTCCGGCATCATCACCAGCAGTATCATCAGCGGCAACTTGGGCCGCGGTGGTCTCTCCATTGATAGCTTTAGCTTTTTCGGTCCCTCGCTGACAATCACCGATAGCCTTATCAGCGACAACGTCTCTCAAGGCTCCGGCGGTGGGATAAGTGTTAATGTAATGACGACGATCACCGACAGCACTATCAGCGGCAACCAGGCAAGCGGAACGGGCGGTGGGATTCAGCAGTCTGGAGTACTGGCGATCACGGGCAGTTCCATTCGCGGCAACACGGCTGGCAACGACGGCGGTGGGATCGCAGCTTTCGGCGACGTGACTATTTTCGACAGTACCATCAACAGCAACACCACAAATAGAGACGGCGGCGGCATCAACAACGACGGTGAGTTGACACTGACCAACAGCACCGTCAGCGGCAACACCGCCGGTGGCACCGGCGGTGGAATTTTCAACGATGGAACGCTCAACTTAGACTACGTGGCCATCACCGACAACATCGTCACCGAAGTCCCCAGCGACAGCGGAGGGATCTTCAACGACGAGGGCCGTACAGTCAATTTCCACAGCACGATCATTGCCGGCAACGTGGCCACCTGCGGGGAAGCACCGGACATCTCGGGAGTTTTCAACTCTCAGGGCTTCAACCTGATCCAAGACACCACCGGAGCCATCATTAGCGGCGACCTCACCGGCAACATCACCGGTCAGGACCCGCTGCTCGACTCGTTGGCCGACAACGGTGGACCGACCTTAACACATGCCCTATTGACCGGCAGCCCAGCGATCGACACGGCCGACCCCAGCAACTTCCCCGACACCGACCAGCGCGGCGTTGTACGGCCACAGGGTGCCGGTTCCGACATCGGCGCCTTTGAGGTACAGATCATTGAGGAATCGATCGTCGTCGAGTCGAACGGCCTCGGGGCGATTGTCGATCATCTAGCCGGCAACGGTCCCGGTTTCAACAATATCGTCGCGAACCAAGTCGCCCTGCGTGCGGGATCCGGTATCGGCTCGAACAACGCCATCGATACCAGCATCAACGTTCTAGCTGCCAACAACAGCACCGTCGGCAACGTCAACGTCGAGAACTTCGGCGGCGGGTTGTTAACCGTCGGCACTGCGAACGGCACCAGCGGCGTCACCAACAACGCTCCCGGTGGCCAGATCAACATCATCAACAATAGCCCGGTCACGATCGACTCGGACATCATCAACAACAACGGTGGCAACATCGACATCACCGCGATGGGGGTCATGACCGGCGACATGACCCTCAACGGGTCGGTGGTGGTTGCTGGAGGACCCGGCAACATCCGGCTCTTCGCCGGCGATAGCATCACCGTCGGACCCAACGTCGTCATTCAAACCGCAACGCCGGGCAGCACTGGCGGGCCCGACAACATTAGACTCTTCGCCGGCGGCAACATCACCTTCGAACCCAACGTCGTCATTCAAACCGCAACGCCGGGCAGCATCATCGACATCGATGCCGGCGTCAGCGTCAACTTCGGACCCGACGTCGTTATTCGAACCGCTGCGCCGGGCAGCACAATCGACATCGATGCGGGCGGCGATGTGGTGGGGGTGTTCCGCAACAACCCGATTTCCAATAACGGCGGGCTGCGCACGAGCTCCGATACCATTCGAACCTCAGAAGGTATCGTGCATCTCGGCCGTCCGTTTATCGACGTGCTGGTGCTCGAATCGGCACCGCAGGTCAGCGCGCTAGGGGATGTGCAATACACCGTTGATCTCGGCGTGCCAGGCGAGACGAATATCAGGGTGATCGTTGACTGGGGAGATATGACGCTCGCCAAAGAGGGAGCAGTCGATAACCCTGCCGTGCGGGATGCAACCATCTACATCGTCGATGCGGGTACACATACGTTCTTCCACAATTATACTGGCAATCCGAGCCCCAACCCTGCCGATCCGATTCCGATCTCCTTTACCGTCGAGTTCGTCGCTTCAATCCAGATCGACGGCCTCTTCAACAGCATTCGAGGGGGCTTCGACTTCACTATCTCGGATAAGTTTGGCCCATTTCTGGTGACGGTACCCGGCGTAGGACCCGGCGTAGGACCCGGCGAACGACCCGGCGAACGACCCGGCGAACGACCCGGCGAACGACCCGGCGAACGACCCGGCGAACGACCCGGCGAACGACCCGGCGAACGTTTAAGGATCATCGTCTTCGAGCTCGAAAGCGGCGCATCGCTCTTGTCATCCCACGAACCGACCGTTCAAATCGATTTTCAGGACGATAAAATCAACAGGGCGATTCAGAATGTTCCCAGCGTGCTGCTCCTCGCGAGCGAGTCGACCGCTGCCGTGGACGAACAGTACGTGCTGCGTCTCATCTTGCCCAACGGCGATGAGAAGGACTTCGACCTGCCGAACAACATTCTCGAAGGAGACAACACCAAAAAGCTCTGGCAGCGACTGCCCGACAACCGTTATCGGATCATCCTGATTCGCAAAGACGGCTCGGAGCGGTCGGTCCTGGAAGTAAAACTGGATAATCACCAACCGGTCGATGAGGACAGTGGACCATCCACCAACTCCGGGCAACAGGACGACGGGCAACCTCAAACGAAGTCACAGTCTGTCCGGAAGCCCGAAAACTCACAGCCCATAAACCGCGCGGTGGATCAACCCGCCATGCCGCGGCCCAAGGACAACGGCGAGAATCCGTCCGAAGATCCCACGGTTTCCGAAAAACAGGGCGGACCGACCGATCTGCCCCAGCATAATCCGCACAGCTTACCCGTCGTCGAACCGGCCGATTCGCGACAACGAACGGCTGTCTCGGCCTCGACGCTCGTCGGCACGGCGCTAGCATATTCTTCACTCAGACGCGGGCGCTGGCAGGGTGAAACGTGGGAAGAGCGCGTCGACCGTTCCTTGGCAAGCTGTGGCAAACGCCCACTCAGCAAAGCAGCACGTTTGCGCAGACAGTTTCAGCGATGAGGGTAAACCAACGAAAATGGTCGTAAAATCTACTCCAGCAGCATAGAATCGGTTTGATAGCGGCGGCTACGCGGTTTCAAATTTATTGAATGCAGAGGCAATCATCACCCAGCGATCAAAACCGTTTCGGCGAGTTTGAGCCGTCTCGTTTTCATTGAGGTACAGCACGATGTCGAAATGTCCGTCTTGCGGCAAGGTTCTTAACGAAAAAGATCTTCGGACACAGCAATGCATCGAATGCGGCGCCTGGCTGACCGACACGGTGGAAGAGGGCACGGTCGATGCCGAGGGCATGTCCGGTCTCGAGGCGGAGGCCGCTTCACCGGAGTCCGGCAAGGAGACTGTCGATGTCGACGCCCCGCTTGGGGGCGAGTCGGTCACAGCCAATTTAAAAACGCACGACGACGATTCGAACTCCATTCACGATCCGTCCGATGTGGAGAAATCGACGGACGTCGAGGCCGCCTTACCCGATTCCGGCGAAGATGAGAGGACCGTGGATCTTACGCAGAAGTTCCCGGTCGACGGTTCCAGCGATGATGAGAGGACCCTAGATCTCAGCCAGCAGTTTTCAGACGATCAGATCACGGTCGATTCCCAACTGTCCGACGACGCCCCGGAATCCATTGAGGATACGGTCGATGTGGATGATCCCGACGAAGACGATATCATGACGGCCGATCTCGGTGACGATGCAGAGCCGTCTATTTTGGCTGAGGGATCCGAAACCGTAATCGATCCGAATCTCGCCGACCCGAATGCCAGCTACGACGACGATCCGAAAACGGTGGTGGATGAGTTTGAGGACGAGGCGGATTTGAGCTCGCAGGCGACCGTGCCCGTCGATCAACCAGCAACCGAAAGCGGGCCGCAGACAGATCAGTCGGTTTTCGACGATACCGACACTTCCCAGACGATCAACACCCGCGACCTGTCGACGGAGGATGCGGACAGGTGGTCAAAAACCATCCTCAGCCAGGACACCGATACCGGCCCAGACCAGCCGGACTCTAAGAAGACGGAGCCGATCGAACCGGAAGTGACCGAGGCCGAAAATGTTCAGCCGCAAACGCGGTCTCATCGCGATGAGACCGAGGAACTGGATTCGCAAACGCAGTTGGTCATTCAGCCGCGCGAGATGAGCGGTGTCGAACAAGCGCGCACAGCCACTGCCGATTACGAGCTGCTAGAACTGCTTGGCGAAGGGGGGATGGGGGTTGTTTACGCGGCCAACCAAACGTCCATCGACCGCGAAGTCGCCGTCAAAATGCTCAAGGCCAAGCACGTCAAACAGAAAAAGCAACGGGATAGCTTCCTCACGGAGGCGGTTGTTACAGGCGATCTGGACCACCCGAACATCGTGCCGATTTACGACGTGGCCCGCAACGAGTCGGACGCGCTGTTCTACTCCATGAAACGCGTCAAAGGAACGCCCTGGCGCGACATTATTCGCACCAAGTCTTTGTCCGAAAATGTTGAAATTCTGATGAAAACGGCCGACGCCATCGCCTTTGCCCATTCGCGCGGCGTCGTCCATCGAGACCTCAAGCCGGAAAATATCATGCTGGGCGACTACGGCGAGGTGTTGGTGATGGACTGGGGCCTGGCGCTGATCACAAACGATTTCGCCAAGACAGACAGCATCATCCCCTCTCGCAGCATGGGCTGCACGCCGGCCTATGCCGCTCCGGAACTGTTGACCGGTCCTCGGCAGCGCATCGGGTCAGCCTCCGACATTTATCTGCTGGGCGCCATGTTGTATCAGATCATCACCGGCAACCCGCCACACCGGGGCAAGAACGTCTTGCAGTGCCTGTCCGCCGCCTCCGAGAACAGAATCCAACCGACCGAGAAATCGGGAGAACTGCTGGACATTGCACTCGAGGCAATGCAGACCGCTCCCGAGGACCGCTACGCGAGCGTGAAGGATTTTCAGACGGCCATTCGCCTCTACCAATCGCATTCCGAGAGCCTGGCCCTCTCGTCGCGTGCCGAAGAGGACCTGACCAAAGCAGGCCAAACAAACGACTACGACGATTACGCACAGGCCGTCTACGGCTTTCGGGAAGCCCTGGAGCTGTGGGACGGAAACACCAAGGCCAAAAACGGTCTGGCGAACGCCCGGCTGGCTTATGCCCGTTGCGCCCAAGGTAAGGGCGACTACGATCTGGGCATGTCGCTGCTCGACACGTCCCCCCCCGAACATGCCCAACTGTATAGAGAATTGCAAACGGCCAAAGCCGAAGTCGACGCCCGCGCAAAACGACTGAAAACGGCCATGCGAGTAGGACAGGCGCTGGTGGCGTCGATTGCCGTCATCGTCACCGGTGCTGCCTTTTGGATCAATTCCGAACGCGCCGAAGCCGTCAAACAACGCGGCATCGCGTTAGTTAACGAGAAGGAAGCAATTCGACAGGAGGGAATTGCCAGAAACGAGCGTGACGAAGCTGATCGTCAGCGATCTGAAGCTATACGGCAGGAGGGAATTGCCAGAAACGAGCGTGACGAAGCTGATCGTCAGCGATCTGAAGCTATACGGCAGGAGGGAATTGCCAAAGACCAGCGTGACGAAGCTAATCGGCAACGGACAATCGCTGTGGAGGCTCAAGAGCAGGAGGAAATTGCACGGCGTCAGGAAGAAATCGCCAAGAACGTCGCCATCAAAGCACAGGAGGAAGAAGAAGAGCAACGCGTGATCGCCGAAAATGCCCTCGAGCAGGAGGAGATTGCCCGGCGCGAACAGCAATACGAAGCCTATGTCGCCCAGATCGCTCTGGCCGACGAACGGATTCGGGATAACTCGTTCCGCGATGCTGTGCGAATTCTGGAAACTCTGCGAGACGACCCGGAATCGGCCCGGTTGCGTAACTGGGAATGGCACCGGTTGTGGTATCTCTCTAACCTCGGGGATGGCCGCACCAAACCGACCGACATGATCGACGCCGTCGCCTTCAGACCGGACGGCAGGAGATTCGTCACCGGCAGCCAGGACGGCAAGGCCCGCATTTGGAGCACCAGCGCGCCGGTCGCTCCACTGGTTCTTGACCACGGTGACGAGGTCCGGGCGGTTGCGTATTCCGGCGACGGCAAATACGTCGCGACCGGCGGCAGCGACACGATCATTCGCATCTGGGACGCGAAGACCGGAGAGCGGGCCGGCGCTCGCGAATTGAGAATTCACAAATCCACCGTCACCAGCGTCACCTTCGCACCGAAGCAAAGCGGGTTACCGGCGGATTGGCTGCTCTCGACGTCGTTCGACAACACGGCCATCTTGTGGGACGTCGAGACGGGTCAGCGACTGAACGTCTTCCTCGGTCATGCCGGAGCGGTTTCGGCTGCGGCCTTTTCGCCCAAGGGCGACATGCTCGTGACCGCCGGAACCGACAACCGTGCCGTCGTCTGGACGATTCGTAAAAACGACTACGGCTCGTGGTCGTTCGAGCAACAGACCGAATTCACGGGACACGGCGGGCCGGTCTACTCCGTCGCTTTCGCGCCGGACGGCCAACGAGTCGCCAGCGGGGGACACGACGGCCGCGTCCTCATTTGGGACCCCGTCACCGTTCAGGGCCCCAATTATGCGGTGCTCACCAACCTCGATGCCCCACTGCCGCCCCAACCAGAATCGCAGCCACTTGAGGATCCAAATCAGGATCTGGCGTCCCGTTCGGGGTCTCAGTTGCGGAAGAAAGCCCACTCAGCCGCCGTCCATTCCGTGAACTTCTCGCGTAACGGCAAGTGGGTCCTCAGCGGCAGCGACGATAACACGATCAAGGTCTGGGATGCCAAGACTGGCGGGATGGTCAAGAATCTCCGCGGTCACGCCGGCTGGGTCCGCTCCTGCGTCTTCTCCCCGGTGGAGGACAGCTTGCAGGTTCTCTCCGGCAGCCATGACCGCCAAGCCAGAATCTGGGACGTCGACCGCTATACTGAACAGCGACAGTTGTTCCACCGAACCATCAAGGGACACGATGCCATCTTGTCGGTGGCGATTGACCACGCAGGCCAGCGGGTCTTGACCTCGGGGCGGGATCGAATGGCCAGAATCTGGAATGCAAAAACCGGCGAGAAATGGCCGGTGCAACTGCAGTTGGCTAACGACACAGACGACGGACAGGTCAACACCTTGCACGAAGGTCACGACTTTCTCGCCTCGATGGTCATCCCCTTCGACGGGGGCCGAAAGATTCTGACGGCGGCGATGGATGGCAGCGTCCGCATCTGGGATGCCGAAAGAGCGACTCAGTTAGCCCGGCTTGGCAATACCGGCCAATCCGCCGCCGCGTCCGTCTCGCCCGATGGCCAGTGGATTGCAACCGGCAGCAACGGGCTCCCCGGCGACAATGACGCCGACGACATCATCGACCTCCGAGACCATCGCGCCAAACTCTGGAAGACATCTGAGGTGTTAACACCAGGCGCTGCGCCGAAACCGAAGTTCGAGTTACCGGGGCACGATTCACGCGTCACGGCTCTCGCTTTCTCACCCGACGGAAAATATCTCTTCAGCGGCGACGACGACGGCATCGGAATTCTCTGGCAGTCAGAGAACGGCAGGCGGCTTAAGCGTTTCACAGTACACTACGGCCGCATCAACGCGGTCGCCTTTTCCGCCGACGGCAAAAACATTTTGACCGCCAGCGACGACCATACGGTTCTCATCTGGGATCGCCAGACCGCCGAAGTCCGTCAGACTCTGACCCATCCCGACTCAGTGACCACCATGACGCTTGTTCCCGGACAATCGCGACTGTTGACCGGCTGTGCCGACCGAAACATCAGACTGTGGGACTTTGCCAGCGGCCAGGGCCTCAAAGTCTTCAGCGTTCGAGGCGATCAAAAAACGGTGGCGGAAAATGTCAGACGGTGGATGCGCCGCCGCACGCTCTATGATGGCCGCCTGTTAGATATTGAAGAGTTGGCAAAACGGTCCGGATTGACGCCCCAGCGCATCGCCGAAATCCGCGCTGCGCAAGTCGAGGTGCTTCCGCAAGAGTTGGATCAGTTGGCCCGGGCGCTTGGCCTAGAAACGGCTGCCGAACTAACAAAGCCTTCGATCACCGGTTTGGCCGTCTCTCCCGACGGCCGTAAGCTGCTCGCCACGAATCCCGATGATGGAATCGTCCACGTCTGGGACCTGAAAACCGCACAGGAGATCTCCAGGAAGAGCGATTTGGGGGCGCTGTGGACTGCCGTCTATTATCGATCCGGCCAGAACGTCGTGGCCGCCGGACCGTTCAAATTGCTGACGGTCGGCGGCGATGGTGCCCGGTTGTGGACTTTCCGCGGCGACCAGCAGGCGAAGGGCGAACAGGAAAAAAGTTACAGCCCGCACGCATCGGTGACATCCGCCGCGTTTTCGCGGGACGGAAAGTATGTCGTCACCGGCAGCAGCGACCGGACAATCAAAATCTGGGACTCCGAAACTGGCGAAAGCCTGTTGAAATTGCCCGAAGTTCACACAGACCAGATTAACCACGTCGTCTTCTCGCCGCGTGCCGGTTCGTATCTCCTGCTGACCGCCAGCGATGATCGGACGGCAATCCTCTGGCAATGGAACCCCGCGCAGAAGTCGGCTAATCTAATCCGTAAGTTCACAGGCCATGCCGATTCTGTCAGCAGTGCCGTCTTCTCTGCCGATGAGAAACTGGTGCTGACGACTTCCCAAGACGGAACGGCCCGGATTTGGGACCCCCCAAAGGAAAACAAACCCATCGAACTGAAGAACGGACACACCGGGGCCGTCTTGTGCGGCGCATTTGCTCCCGACGGCGGGTGGGTCGTCACCGGCGGTGAGGACCGAACGGCCCGTCTCTGGGATGTCGCCAGTGGAATAGAACTCAAACCGGAACCGATGAGCGGGCATACGGCCGGCATCACCACGGTGGCCGTCTCACCCGACGGAACACGCATTTTAACCGGCAGCCGCGACGGGACTGCAAAGTTGTGGGATCCTCGAATGACGAGCGAAGCAAACCCACCCGCCGAGGGCGACGCTAATCAGGAAGCGGCTGACAGGCCGGAATCGAAAGCTTCTCGGGAAATTCTGACTTTGCGGGGCCATGACAAAGACGTCACCTCCGTCGCCTTCTCGCCCGATGGCTTGAACGGGCCGATTGTCACCGGTAGCCTCGACGGCAAAGCCATCCTCTGGCTGGCCGACAAGCCGAAGCAGCAAGGCCAGAAGGTGGCCGGTAAGTGAACGCTTTCCCCAGAGACCGCATACGACGTGTACGGAGATGACGTCTGAATTTCCTCGCGGCCTTTTCGCCCGACTTCAAGCCGGCTTCGGATGTCTCCAGGGTCGTCGGTTGGCGAGTTATGCCTTGTCGTTGCCCCGGATTGACGCGTTCGTCGCGAAAATTGGTCCGGAAACCGATGAGCAGTTGGGCGAGCGTAGTTTGTCGCTGTGTTATCGGGCCGGATGCGGAGAGCCGCTTGCCCGCCTGCTTCCTGAAGCGTATGCGCTGGTGAGGGAGGCAGCCCGGCGAACCGTTGGCATGCGGCACTTCGACGTCCAGATCATCGGTGGCCTTGCGCTGTTCCACGGTGCGGTCACAGAGATGGAAACCGGCGAAGGAAAAACGCTGACGGCGACACTCCCTCTGTTTCTGCGGGCATTGACCGGCCGCGGTGCACTGCTGGCCACGGTCAACGACTATCTGGCCCACCGCGACGCCCGCTGGATGGAACCGATCTACAAGCTGCTCGGTCTGAGCGTCGGCTTGATTCAGACGGGAATGAATAGCTCGGAACGCCGACAGGGCTATGGCTGCGATATCACCTACGGAACCGCCAAGGAGTTCGGCTTCGATTTTTTGCGTGACCGGCTGGCGCAGCGGCGCAGCGGTGGCGGTTGGACTGGCGGGCTGTCGAACGGTCTCGGCTCGGCTGCGCGATCATCCGACGACCTTCCCGTTCAGCGCCGTCCGTATTTTGCGCTGGTGGACGAAGCCGACAGTGTCTTGATTGATGAATCACGCACGCCGTTGATCATCGGAGCCGTATCGCAAGAAGCCCGTGACCGCGCCGTCGCTTGCTACCGCTGGTGCGCCGCCGTCGCCGTGCAGTTCACCGAAGAAACCCACTACGAAGACGACGCCGAACTCAAAACGCTGCTGTTGACACCGGACGGACGTGAGCTCGCTCGATCGTTGTCCGTTCCCGAGGAAATGCGGGCGACTGGACAGATTGAGATCTTCGAGCACATCGAGAGGGCGATTCGCGTCCAGCGCGATTTCATCCGAGATCAACATTATATTGTTCGCGACGGTGAAGTGGTGATCGTCGACGAGTTCACCGGCCGGCTGGGCGAAGGACGCAAGTGGCGTCCTGAAATCCAACATGCGGTTGAGGCCAAAGATGAACTCAAAATCTCGACCGACACCAGCCACGTGGCCCGCGTAACCGTTCAAGAGTTCTTTCTTAGGTTCCAGCATCTGGCCGGCATGACGGGAACGGCCCGCAGCTCGGCCCGCGAACTGAGAAAGTTTTATCGGCTGGGCGTGGTCCCGATTCCGACGAACCGTCCTATCCGACGAGCCCGTCTGCCCGACCGCATTCTCACCGATGCCGATGCCAAATGGACGGCCGTTGTCGAGTCAGTCCAGCAGTTGCATGCCGAAGGTCGTCCGGTGCTGATCGGTGTGCGATCCATCGACAAGTCCGAGCAACTCGGGAGGCTGCTGACCGAGGTCGGCATCGATCATCGGCTGCTCAATGCCCGCAATCACGCCGCCGAGGCGGAAATTGTGGCCCGCGCCGGTCAGCCGGGCAACGTTACGGTTGCCACCAACATGGCCGGACGCGGAACCGATATCCTGCTCGGTGACGGCGTTTCCGAAAAAGGGGGTTTGCACGTCATTGGCACCGAAATGCACGAGTCGGCCCGTATTGACCGGCAACTGTTTGGCCGGGCGGGACGGCAGGGCGACCCCGGCAGCGGTCAGCAGTTTCTGGCGCTTGACGACGAAATTCTGATCTCGGCCTTCGGGAAGGACAAGGTCCGAACCCTGACAGCAACAGCCGATGCCAACGGTGAGTCGAACCGGCTCGGCCGGTTATTTCAAAAGGCGCAGCGAATCGTTGAACGCCGTCACTTCCGTCAGCGCCTCACCTTGCAGTATTACGATAAGCAAAGGCAAATCTCCCAACTCGAAATGGGCCAAGACCCGTATCTGGACGCCCCATCGTAAGCGTCACCTCGGATGAATTAGATAATCCCGGCCAATTCCTGGAGCTGTTGCCAATTCTCCAGGCGGTCCTGCTGAGACCGGAGCAGCGTCTCTGACGGGTTACCTGCGTTATCGAAGTGCTTGGCGAAGCGGCCTTCGCTGCGGCAGAAGTCGATGAAGTCGACCGTATCGCCCGTCTTGGGGTTTTTCCACCAATCGTCCTTGACGGCTGGATTCCCCACCAGCGACAGCCGTTTCTTGATCGTCTGGCCTTTGCTGGGGTCGTAAATTAGAATCGGGAAAGCGCGGGTGTCGACGGCCAGCCGAGCCTGATCAGCGGCCATGTTGTCGGCCACTCCGTGTTCCGGCTGGCAGGTCGTATAGCAATTGATGACGGCCGGCCCGTCAAACTCCAGTGCCCCGATCACCGATTTGTAAAAGTGGTTGGTGTGGGCACACGTCGTTTGGGCCACGAACGTGCGGGGATGCATGATGGCAATCTGGGCGATTTCCTTGCGGCGTTCCTGCTTGCCGGCGTACTTCTTTCCATGCAGGCTCATCTTGGCGTTTTGGCCGGTGAAGGTGCTACTGGAGGCCTGTCCTCCGGTGTTGGAGTAGACCTGCGTGTCGAGCACAAATATCTTGACGTTCATCCCCGAAGCCAGCAAGCGGGAGAGCGATTGGAAGCCGATGTCGAACATCGCCCCGTCGCCGCCAATACACCAAATGGGCTTGTCCTGCCAGCCCAACTGGTCCCAGCGCGAGCGGACGCCCATGGCATCGGCTGGAGCATTCTCGAACAGCGAATTCGTCCAGGGAATCAAATACGGATTGTACGGATAGGTTGACGTGTAGACGGTGTTGCAGCCGGTGGCGGCGACGATCGCCCACTGATCGCCGTACTTGGCGCCGGTCGCTGCGCACATCATTCGCAGCGCGGTCCCTTCGCCGCAGCCGGCGCACGATCCGGCACCGCCAACGTAAAGGAGCGTTTGCTCTTTGAGCATCATGTCGATGAGCAGCTTGTCGTTGATGTAGGCTTCGTTCGAAGGCCCGAACTGCTTGAAGAACCGATGGCTCTTGCGGATGTCGTCGATCGTCTTTTCGGATTTGGGAATCATCTTGAGCGCCTCGTCGTCGCAGACGGTGACGCATTCGGCGCAGCCCTTGCATTTGCTGGGGTCGATGATGATGTTGAACATCCCCCCCTCGCGGCCCTTCTTTTGAGGACCGTCGAAGTATTTTCGAGTTTTGGCCCACTGCTGGCGGAACATTTCGCGGTCGTCGCCGTTTTCGATCGTCGCCAGCTTCGCTTCCAACTCCGACTCGGAGAGTACCTTGCCCAAAATGGCCGTGTCGGGACATTCCGTCACGCAGTCCATGCAGCCGGTGCAGTTTTCGGTGATGAACTCGGGAATTTCGGGCGCCACGTAGCTAAGGTCCCGCAACGTAGCCGTGCCGGCAGGAATCAGCGAGCGCGCGAGCGACAGGTCGGCCGGCAGTCCCTTTTCGGCCGTCCCTGCTTCATATCCATGGATAATGCGGTCGTTAAAATCGGCGACGTCGAGAATCGGCAGATCGACGTTCAGATACCCCGAATCGACCAGCGTGCCGTAAGAATTATTATTGTAAGGATCGCGTTGGTTGGCCTCGTTCATCGAGACCGGATTTTCGGCAGTTGCCATAATGATCCTTTCGGTGTCCCTGATGGGATTCTGCTTGCATTGATGCGGGTCAGAAAGGCCCGCTTTGACTGCTGATGGATTGACAGACAAAACTGAAATTCGCCACACGGTCACAAGTCGCCAACCGCAATTACCCGACTTCGCCGTTGCCGGCGTAGATAATGTCGGCTGTGATCTCCTGCATTTCGCTGAAACCTCGCTTCACGCAGGTGAGGTTGTCCTGAACGACCTGTTCTCCCCGCTTGCCAAAGTACTTCCGCAGCGCTTTCTCGACACCCCTGTAAACCTCTTCGTCCGACATACCACTGTCTTTGGAAAAAGGAGTCAGCTTCAGGAACCCGCCCAGCAACACGATTCCCTGCATCCGCATTTCCAGGTCGGCCACCGAGGCGACCTCCCGCGCGATTTTGACCATGTCGATGAAGAAAACACGTAGTTTTTTGTTGTGAATCATCTTTTTGTGGTGAGCCGGAATCCGCTGCCAGACGTCGCCCGATTCGGTGAAGTGACTCTGCATGAAAATCGCGCCGCCATCGACCATGCCGGCTAGCGGGTTTCCGCTCAACAGGGCAGTGGTGTCGTTCAGCACGATGAGATCGACGTGTTCCAGCTCGGCATGCGAAAAAATGTGCGAATCGGCGATCGTCAGGTAATAGGTAGTCGGCAAGCCCTTCTTTTCCGAACCGTATTTGGGATAGGCCTGCACATCCTTTCCGAAGACTTGGCCCCCGATGGTGGCGATCACCTTGTTGGTGGTGACCGAGCCAAAACCACCTACGGAATGCCCGCGCATCGAAAAGGCCCCAGTCGGCCGCAGGTCGGGATCGTCGGTGATGTCCAGCGCCAGCGTGTGCTTGATACCAATGCAGAAAAAGTCCTGCCCGTCACCAATCATGTTGTCAAAAATCGCGCCGATGTCACCCGGCCGGACGTCTCGGCTGCCGAGTCCTGCAGCCCCGTGATAGATTCTTGGAATCCGTTCGATCTGCTCCTGTCCGCCCTGAGCGAGCATCGCGTCGCAGAAAGCCGCTTTGATTTCTCGCGTCAGATGATTGCCGGTCGTCGAGAGCGGGTCGTCCATGCGTTCGATGACGGTAAAAGCGGTGCAGTCTTTCAAGGCCTCGACGATTCGCCGTGCCGGGAAGGGACGGAAGCAGTAGATGTTCAAACAGCCGGCCTTAATGCCCTTTTCGTCGCGGAGGAAATCGACGGTGATCTGGGCGGTCTCCATGTACGACCCCATGCCGACCAGAATGTATTCGGCGTCTTCGCAGCGATAGGCGTCGATAAAGTCGTACCGGCGTCCCGTCTTGCGGTAAAACTCCTCGAAGGCGTCCTGCAAGGCAGGGTCGACCTGATCGTAAAACCATCGCTGGGCAATTTTGCCCTTCATGTATGAGTCCTGATTCTGAACCACGCCCGACATGATTGGATTGGCTGGGTCCATCAGGTTCATGAGTTTGCCTTCCGGGTTGCCGACAAACCCTTTCATGAATTCCGGCTCCAGCAAGAGCACCGTCTCGACCGTGTGGGTCGTCAGAAATCCATCCTGCACGTTTAGAAACGGCGTGTGCGAGGCTTCGGCAGCCCGTCTGCAAATGAGGCACAAATCACCCGCTTCCTGGGCATTTCGGCCGAACAACACACCCCAGCCGCAATCGGCCACGCTCATCACGTCGTCATGACCGCAGTGAACGTTCAGCCCCTGGCTGGTCAGCGCGCGAGCGCCAATGTTGAAGACCACCGGCAGCCGCTTGCCGGAGATCGTGTAGAGGACCTCTTTCATCAGCACCAGACCCTGGCCCGATGTGAAATTGGTCACGCGTCCGCCGGATGCCGCAAATCCTTCACAGAAACTCGCAGCCGAATGTTCGCTCTCCGGTTCGAAGAACACCAGCTCATCGCCCCACAGATTGGGAATGCCATTCATGACGGCGGCGTTGAAACCGCTGCCCATCGTCGTCGAGCTGGTGATGGGAAAAGCCCCCGTTCCCTGGCTAATGCGGGTTTCGACCCAAACAACCGCTTCTGCGCCGTCGCAGGTGGTGGGGATTCCGGGATACTCGTATTTCTTTTCGACTTCCGCGCTATCCGGAATCCCGGTTGTTCCGTCGATCGTTCCGACTGCCATCAGCACACAACCTCTCTGTTGGGATATAAGATCGCCCGAAACTCCTGCCACGCAGATTAGAATTGAAAACGTTGCCGTATTATGTCAGTTTGTCGCGAACGACGCAATGCCTTGACCTGCTTTGCCTTTACGGCCGCCGGTCTGAACCCGGCTGCCAACCGTTTCGGCTGCAGAGACCCTCAAGCCTCAGAGACGCTATGGACGCCCGTCGCGATAATCAACAGAGCCTCGTCGTAATTGTAGACGTGCCAGGACCGTATCATAGGAAAGTGTTCTCTCCCAGGGGCAAACTAGGTGTAAGGATTTACGAGTCAACGTCTTGTGCTACAATCTCTGATTGCCTTCATTGTCAGTCCCACGCTGAGTTTCCGCAGCCTGCCCAGTTCAGCCATCTGGGCCGAATCGCACTGCCGGCGATCATCCAGCGAGTCTCTTACTTTGTTCCACTCTTGTAGACCTGACTTGAGACATCAATAATCAATTGGTCGCAACGCAGAAACTGAGGCGAATTCTGTTCTGGAGGACTTAATCGGCAGCCGATGAAAACCGTTGATGTTTTATTTGAGGAAAGTGGCTTGATGGTCGAAGATGTTGCCGAGCGGTCGAAGCTCCCGCCGGAACGGGTCGAGGCGATTGCCGTCGGCCGTTGGACCCCCAGCCCCCGCGAACGGCAAAGAATTGCTGAGGCCTTCGGCCTGTCTGTCGACGAAATTAGTTGGGGACACACCATGGACCCCCGAAACGTCCGCTACCGGCGGTTCGGACTGAAAGAGGATTTTTGACGATGGCGCTAAGTGTTGCCGAACTCTGTCAGCAGAAACAGATGACGTTTGAGGAACTCGTCGAACAGACAGGACTGGACACCAACCGGGTTCGGGCAATCGTACTCGGCCGCTGGACGCCCAGCCCAACCGAACGCAAGAAGGTGGCCGACGTCTTCGGCGTCTCGATCGAGGAGATCAGTTGGGGACACAAAACGCCCATCCAGCACATCTACGGCCATGGACCGACGTAGGGGAAGGTTGAGGGTGGAAGGTGGAGAGGATTTGACTTTGCGATTCTCTGGACCTTCAACCTTCCGCTTTCAACCTTCCCTCACATCACCCGATCGGCGGCCCAGGGGTAGCGGCGGCCGGTCTTGAACTCCTTGTACTCGGCATCGGTTGTCTGGTGGATCAGTTCCCGCTTGTAGGCGGTATTGACCGCATCCAGCAAGGGTACAATTTCCTGGTCGGGATAGCCGACGCCGTGAATATCGAACAGGTCGCCGTTGACGTCGAACACCTGCAGAGAATCGCGAAAGACGCGAACTTTCCGCAGCATCCGCAATTCGTTCCGCGTCCGCTTCAAAAACTCCAGCGTCTGTTTGACCTGACCGGCCTGAAATTGGTGTGTTGCCAGCGGCTGGACGGACGACATGCTATCTTCTCTGGGTATTAAAACATCCGGGCGTGAGCGTGTAAATGTGCGACCAGATCGCGAGCGGTTCTCGAAGGGGTCACACCAGTGTAGCCCGCCGGTTTCGTCGTGTGCAAGAAACGGACCGGCTCAGTGTTGCCTCGAACGTCCAATAGGAATCTGGTAGAGTGCCTTTTGCTCGGCGGCCGAGTTGCCGTTTGTGGCATCGCGAACATCTAGCACCCAGCGGCAGTCGCCCGGAAATTTGGATCCCGCCCGGGAAGCTTGGATCCCGGAGAGGTACAGGAATTGTCAACCACCATCAACAGAATCGAGAGCGCAGTTGCGGCGGGCCGGTTGTCCGCCTCTGCGGCTGATCGTCTCAAGCATTGGATCACCCGGCCCGAATATCGGAAGTACCACTCTCACCTGCGGGAGATGATCGATGCGGATGCGTTCGAGAAACTTGGCGAACTTTTTTGGAGAACGATTCCCTTTGGCACCGGCGGGCGGCGGGGAATGATGGGCGAACTCGGTTCGGCCACCATCAACGAGCGAACAATTGCCGAATCGGCCGACGGATTAGCAATGTATCTGCAGCGGCAGAAGGCCGCGTTGGGCGGCCGCGCCGTGGTGGCTCACGACACGCGGAACCGTTCGCCCGAGTTTGCCCGGCTGACGGCAACCACGCTGGCGGCCCATGGTTTGACGGTTTTCTGTTTCGACACGCATCGATCGACACCGGCATTATCGTTTGCGGTCCGAGAGCTAAACTGCGACGTTGGCGTGATGATCTCTGCCTCGCACAACCCGCCCTCCGACAATGGGTTCAAAGCCTACTGGTCCAACGGGGGGCAAGTGCTGCCGCCCCACGACCAGGGCATTATCGAATGTGTCGATCAGGCCGCCGAGATTCCGGCGATCAACTTCAATCAGGCGATCACCGACGGGCGGATTGAAATCATCGGCGAAGAGTTGGACCGAAAGTACATCGACGCAGTCCTTGCCTTGAGTCTCTCGTCGGCTCGCGACGTTTCCGCCATTTTTACACCGCTGCACGGCGTCGGCGAAACTTCGGTCTATCGGGTCCTGCATGAGGCAGGTTTTGCTGGCGTCGAAATCTTCGATCCGCAGCGTTGTCCCGACGGTGATTTCACCAACGTTCCCAACCGGCTGCCGAATCCCGAGCGGCGGGATGTGTTTGAACCGGCCATCAAACGGGCAGACGAAACCGGAGCCGAGTTGATTCTCGCTTCCGACCCGGACGCCGACCGTCTCGGCCTGTGCGTTAAGGGCCGTGAGGGTGAATTCATCCATCTAAGCGGCAACCAGATCGGTGTTCTGCTGCTGGACTACATTCTGAGGAAGCGTTCCGAAGCGGGCACCCTCAGCGGAGACCATTTCGTCGTCGAAACGCTGGTGACAACACCGATGATTGCCGCCGTTGCCCAAGCGCACGGCGTCCGTGTCATTGACGATTTGCTGGTCGGTTTCAAATACATCGCCGAAACGGTCGATCAGGAAGAAGCCGATCGATTCGTGTTCGGGGCGGAGGAATCGTTGGGGTATCTGGCTGGCAGCTACTGCCGCGATAAGGACGCCGCCGTCGCAGCGCTCTTCGTTTTGGAACTGGCAGCCGAACTGAAGCTTCAGGACAAGACGCTGCTGGACCGGCTCGACGAGCTTTATGTTATGTACGGTTATTTCGTTGAGGGCCAGCAATCGGAAGTCTGTCGCGGCGAGCAGGGCAAAAATAAAATTCAAAGGTTGATGCAGGCCTTTCGCCACGAACCGATGACCAAACTGGCCGGGGTGGTCCTGGTGCGGGTGCGGGACTATGGCCGACACGAAATCCGCCGTTTGCCCGAAAACAAGAAAGTTGACGCATTGCTGAAACCGGACGGAAACCTATTGTTCTTCGAATCGGCGGAGACCGGCAGCCGATTCTCGATGGCCGTCCGGCCTTCCGGGACGGAACCGAAAATTAAGTTTTACTTCTTCGCGCAGGCTGCCTGTGATGATGCTTTAACATTACCGAACCTGAAAAATCGAACAGACGAACAGTTGCAACTCGTTCAGCAGGCCTTATCGAGATGGGTTCGAACGAACGTCCTATCAAACAGTTCACGGCAACCGGAATCGGTCGCAGGTCAAGCGGGGTAACAACAAAAATGTTCCACTGACTGATGTGTTGTTGGTTGCGATGCCGAACGGCATCGGGTGTGGAAGCCGGTCATGGCAATGTGTAGCGCGCGAGACAGGTATTTGCAATGATAAACGAAAGGATCGGTCTCTGGTTAATCGGAGCTTGGGGGGGCGTTTCCACGACGGTCGCCGTCGGATTGGCGGCACTGGAACGTGGGCTTGCCGCGGAAACGGCTTTGGCCAGCGCGTTGCCCCATTTTGCCGGCCTCGATTTGGCCAATTGGAGCCAGTTTGTCGTCGGCGGACATGAAATACGCAAGACCAGTTACGTGACCGAAGCTCAAACTCTGCACGAACAGTCGCGTCTTTTCGATCGAGCGCTGCTCTCCGATGTGGAACCGACGCTGCGGGAGTTCGACCGGAACGTTCGGGCCGGCACGTTGGTCAACGTCGGCAAAACGATCGCGTCGTTTGCCTCAGCCGAGACGCAGACGACAATCGGTGAAAATCCTGCGATTGCCATCGAAAGGATTTCCGCCGACCTCGAATCGTTTCGGAAAGAACACGGCCTCGGCTGCGTCATTGTCGTCAATTTAGCATCGACCGAGCCGCCGCTGGCAAGTCTTCCCGACACAATAGACTGGGCCGAGCTGTCGGAAACGTTGGCCGTTGCGGACGAGTCGCCGATCCCGGCCAGTTCCGTTTACGCCGTGGCCGCCATGCAGACTGGTTGCTCGTATGTGAACTTCACACCGTCGATTGGTTCCGATATGCCGGCGCTGCACCAGTTGGCCGTTGAGCAGGGAGTCCTGCACGTTGGCCGCGACGGAAAAACAGGCGAAACGCTGCTCAAAAGCGTCTTGGCGCCGATGTTCGCTGCCCGAAATCTGAACGTCATGAGCTGGGTCGGGCACAACATTTTTGGAAACCTCGACGGCAAAGTCCTCGACGACCCGGTCAATAAGGCCAGCAAGGTCCGCTCGAAGGATCATTTACTGACCGAGATTTTAGGATACCACCCGCAAACACTCGTCTCGATTGAATACATCGAGTCGATGGCCGACTGGAAGACCGCCTGGGACCACATTCATTTTCGCGGATTCCTCGAGACCGCTATGACGCTGCAATTCACCTGGCAGGGCTGCGACTCGATTCTGGCAGCGCCCCTGGTCCTCGATCTGGTCCGCTTCACCGAACGCGAAGCGCGACGCAACACAAGCGGGATCATGTCGCACCTCAGTTCGTTCTTTAAGAGTCCCATGGGGACCGACATACCGCAGTTCCACAAACAATACCAGCTCCTCGAAACGTGGGCCGACCAACTCGCCGCAGAAACCGATCCATAAGCAAAGGGTTGAAAGCAGAAGGTTGAGTAGATTTGAGTGTATGTATCTCTGGACTTTCAACCTTCAACCTTTCACCTTCAACTACGTCGATGCATCGTTTGAGAGCTTATTTGCAATTGGTTCGGCTCCCGGCCGTCTTCACCGCCATGGCCGATATTTTCCTCGGCTTTGCGTTGAGAAGAGGAGATCTGTCTCCGGCGTTTGATCTCGGTCTGTTGCTGGTGGCTTCGTCCGGCCTGTATTTGTCCGGAATGGCCTTCAACGACGTTTTTGACCGCCACATCGATGCCCGCCAACGACCGCAACGCCCAATTCCGTCCGGACGGATCTTGGTCACGGTGGCTGTTCAGGTGGGGGGGGTGCTGATGTTGGCCGGTCTTGTCGCGGCAAACGCCGTCGGGGCCCAAAGCCTGCTAATTGCGGCGATACTGGCCGTGTCGATTCTTGCCTATAACGCTCTGTTGAAGACAACGCTCCTGGGGCCCGTGGCGATGGGACTTTGCCGCTTCCTAAACATTTGGCTAGGAGCGAGCTTTGTCGATCCTGACGCAGCCGTTGGAATGTATCTCTCCTGGTCGCGGGTTGACCTACCGGTTCTTGGCAATCCGCAGACTTACGTTGCGGCGGCACTGGGGACTTACATTGCAGGAGTCACCTGGTTTGCCCGCCAGGAAGCCGGCATCAGTAGCCGTTTCCAGCTCATGGGAGCCCTGGGAATTATCAATCTCGGTTTAGGCGGGCTGATGGCGTACATCGCCGGAATACCGGGGTTATTGCCGGCTTGGCCGGGCCGGGCAACTGCGGGACCTGTAATCATAACGCTCGGCGTCATCGTTCTGGTTCTGAACCGCAGATTGGTGATAGCCCTGCTTGATCCTGTCCCCAAAAAAGTACAACCTGCGGTCAAAACGCTGTTACTGTCGCTGATCGTTCTGGACGCCACGCTCATCTTCTACCACACGAACAACCCCGCCTTTGCCGTCGGGACCGCAGCGCTGCTTTTCCCCGCGCTGCTGCTAGGGCGTTGGGTCTTCGTGACTTGAACCCTCTTTCCTGATTCTCAAACTTAAGGCTGGAGCTTGGGAACCAGGAAGGTTACGCTATGCGATGTTCACCCGCGCCCCGGCTACTTCTGCCCGAATACGGAGATCAACGATGGAGTCTGCCGAATCGTGGAGATCGTTGTTTGAGAACTGGCCGGAAAGCATTCCCCGGGAAGGACTGCTGGTGACGTCCTTTCAGGAGACC